>Ga0105054_10000302_pt1 | contig 73051 bp, 71 predicted proteins | sample BON02_FD_78091 | JGI IMG/M metagenome (GOLD analysis project Ga0105054, IMG submission 78091) | Freshwater microbial communities from Lake Bonney liftoff mats and glacier meltwater in Antarctica - BON-02 (megahit assembly) | ecosystem: Environmental > Aquatic > Freshwater > Ice > Glacier...
AGCAGCCCAAGCTCTCGGCGGATCAGGTGGGCCTGTTCACGCATTCGCGCATCTTTTAACACAGCGCGCATGGTGTTGAGCGTCGCCATGCAGGTGGTGGGCGATACGATCCACACGCGTTTGTCAAACCCGTCACGCACCACTTCGGGGAAATTGGCGTGAAGTTCGGCATAAACCGCCTCGGAAGGCAGGAACATCAGCGCGCCATCGGCGGTTTCACCTTCGATGATGTATCTCTCCGAAACGTCGCGAATATGGGCGCGTACGGCGGTTCGAAACTGCCGCGCGGCCTCGGCCTGCTGCGTTTTATCCGATGCGTTGCGCAGCGCCTCATAGGCTTCCAGCGGGAATTTGCTGTCAATTGCAATTGGCCCCGGTGGATTGGGCAGGTGGATAAGGCAATCGGCGCGTTTGTTGTTCGACAGTGTCACCTGAAAATCATAGGAATCCGGGGCCAGCGCCTTGGTCACAATGTCATTGAGCTGAATTTCACCAAACGCACCGCGGGTTTGTTTATTTGACAGGATGTCTTGCAAGCCCAAAACGTCGCCCGACAGTTTTTCGATATTGGTTTGCGCGCGGTCAATGGTTTGCAGGCGCTCTTGCAATTCGGTCAGAGATTTTGTGGTTTTTTCGGTATTGCCGAGCATGTTCTCGCTCATCTTTTCTTGCAGCTCGATGATGGTGCGATTGGTGCGCTGGGCGTTGTTGATCAGGTTTTCATGCATGGCTTGCTGCACATCGGCAAGGCGCTGTTCCATGACCTTGAGCATGGAGGATTGCGCAGCCGCCTGCGTTTCAGACACCGATTTCACTCCGCCCGCCAGCCGCTCCTGCCCATAAGACAATTCACGCACCGAAGTGGACAGCCCTTCAACATGGCGTGCCAGTGGGGTGATGGCGCGGGTGGAGCGTGCGCTGCTTAGTAAGCCAAGCAGCAGCAGAACAATCAGCAGCGCCAGCAGGCCAAGGCCAATCGCGGCGGCCATAATCATCGGGTCGTTGAAATCGAGATCTGAAATATTCATGTGCGTCCAAACAGCCGTTCAATGTCGGCTAAATTGAGTTCGATATAAGTCGGGCGACCATGGTTACACTGTCCCGACTTCGGCGTCGCCTCCATTTCGCGCAAAAGCGCATTCATTTCCGGCGCGGTCATGCGGCGACCCGCGCGGATAGAACCATGGCAGGCGATCCGCGACAATACCGCATCTATTCGTGTCGCGAGCGAGGATGATGTGCCAAGGTCGGCCAGTTGGTCTGCAATGTCATGGATCAGTGCGTCACAATCGAGGTTGCCAAGCAGTGCCGGCACTTCGCGCACGCAAATCGCCGCGCCGCCAAAGGGTTCAATAACCAAGCCAAGCGCGGCAAGTTCGTCAGCAATTTCAAGCACGCGCGTTTGGTCGGGTGCGGAAAGTTCGACAATGGCTGGGATGAGTAGGGCTTGGCTGATGGGCGCATTTACGGCGCGCCGGGTCTTTAGGCGTTCATAAACCAACCGCTCATGCGCGGCATGTTGGTCAACCAGCACCATGCCGGTGGCGGTTTGCGCGACGATGTAGTTTTCATGCAGTTGCGCGCGGGCAACGCCAAGCGGGAATTGTTCCGGGGCAAGCGCCTCGTCAGACGCAAACGCGCCGTCCTCGGCGCTGGGTCCGGGTTCCACCCGTCCCCCTGCCCAGCCGGGATCTTCGGCAAAACCGGGCATGGCTGGGCGTTCCAACGGGCGTTGTGACCAATAAGAAAGGCCTGGATTTTGTGCGGTTTGCGCACGAAATGCCCCGAGCGCAACATTAGCCACGGTTGACGAGGCACGATGGCCAGCCCCGGCCAGCGCGTGCTGTAAGGCCGATACGATTAGGCCACGCACGAGGGCAGGCTCGCGAAAGCGCACTTCGGATTTGGCTGGATGCACGTTTACATCCACCCGGTCTGCCGGGAGATCAATGAATAATACAGCGGCGGGATGGCGATCACGGCTGAGCATATCGGCATAAGCGCCACGCAGTGCGCCAAGCAACTGCTTATCACGCACCGGCCGGTCGTTTACAAAAAAGAACTGCGCCACCGCCGCCCCGCGCGAATAGGTAGGTAGGGCGGCATAGCCTGACAGGGTAATCCCGTCACGCGGCGCATTAATTTCCAGCGCGTTGTCAATGAAATCGGCACCCATAATAGTGCGCAGGCGAGTAGCCAAATCAGGCGCGGCATCAGCCCGCAGCACCTGCTTGCCCGCACCACCGCCCGAAACATCGCGTAGCGTAAAGCTAACGGAATAAGCGGCCATGGCCAAACGGCGGATAACATCATGCACTGCCTGCGCTTCGGCACGGGTTGACCGCATGAATTTCAGCCGGGCTGGTGTGGCGTAAAATAAATCACGCAATTCGACCACAGTGCCACGGGTCAGCGCGGCGGGGGTGACAGGGCCTATAGCGCCACCATCAACCTTAATTTGTGCGGCATCATCTTCGCCAGTGGCGCGGCTTGTTAGGGTTAGTCGACCCACAGCGCCAAGTGAGGGCAGCGCTTCGCCGCGAAAACCGAAGGAATGGATGTTCAGCAGGTCTGAGCCATCAATTTTTGAGGTGGCGTGGCGCGACAGTGCCAGTGGCAGTTCATTGGCCGGGATGCCATGGCCGTCATCGCTGACCCGGATGAGCGTAGCACCACCATCGGCAATGTCGATTGAAATGCGGCTGGCCCCGGCATCAAGTGCGTTTTCCACCAGCTCTTTGACCGCCGCGGCAGGGCGCTCTACAACCTCGCCTGCCGCAATGCGGTTAACGGCGGTCGAGTCAAGCTGGCGGATCGGGATTCGCTGTATATTGTGGCCAAGGGCGTTCATACCCCTAGAAATAGCATGGCCCCAACGATTCTGGAATGGCTATCGCTGGCTTTCTAGCCCAACAGGTTGGCCGACCACGATGATCTCAAGGCGGCTAGGGTCAAACAAGCGGCGGGCGACGCGGTTCACCTCATCCAAGGTCAGCGCCATGACGGTATCATTGCGCGTTTCGATATAATCGCGCGGCAGACCTGCGATTTGAAAGCCGGTTATGGCGCGGGCGATTTCAGCATTGCTATCAAAGCTAAGCGCGTAATTCCCTGTCAGATAGGTTTTAGCGATGTTCAACTCGTCCTCGGTGACACCCATTGCCATGCGCGCCCATTCTGCCTGCAATACCGAAATCGCCTCGGCCATAGACTCAGAGGTTGATGAAAATAGCCCCGAAATCAGCGCCGCGTAATCCATTGGCGCGAGCGAGGTGCCCACACCATAGGTCAGCCCACGTTCTTCGCGCAGCGCCATGTTTAGCCGCGATGTTACAACCCGGCCACCGAAAATATGGTTGGCAACAAAGGCGACCAGATAATCCGGATCATCGCGCGAAAGGCCTTCATGGCCAAATAGCGCCACCGCTTGGGGTGTTGGAAAGTCGATGACTTGTAGTTCGGCGCTGAGCAGCACGTCGGCGCGCGCCACTTCATAGGGGGGCTGTAAGGGCAAATCGCCTAGCAATTCGTCTAATAAGGGTCCAAGTTCGGCGGCAGTAATATCGCCAACAACACCGATGACAACTTGGTTGCGCGACAATGCCCGCGCTTGGGCGGCGCGCAGGGCTGCAACATCAAGCGCGGTTACGGTTTCGACCGTGCCATCGGTATTGCGCGCATAGGGGTGGTTGCCATAGGCAGCGGTGCGAAACGCCTCAAACGCAATGGCGTCAGGGTCAGTCGCGTCGCTAGCGAGGCCCGACAGCATTTGCTGGCGCACGCGTTCAACGGCAACAGCGTCAAAACGTGGCTGGGTAAGCGCCAAACGCAGCAGAGCAAGCGATTCGGCGCGGTTTGCTGTAAGCATTTGGGCCGAAACGTTCACTGAATCCTGCCCGGCATTAAACCGGAATCGCGCAGCCAAAAGCTCAGATTGTTGCAAATAGGCGCTGGCGTCCAAATCACCGGCACCTTCTTCAAGTAACCCCATCATCAGGGTTGTCGCGCCCTCTTGGCCAACGGGGTCAATCACCGCGCCGCCGCGAAAGTTAAGCTCGATCGCGAGCATGGGAATCGCATGTTCTTCGACCAGCCAAGCCTTAATGCCACCGGGCGATATAACCTCAACAATATCCGTTGCCGCCTGTGCAGGCAGCGCGCAGAGCACCAGTAATGCAGCACCGAGAAACCGGCGAAATTGTATGATCATTGGCTAACCTCCGGGGCGGGTGCGCGTAAATAGGCGGTGACTGAATTGCGCATTTGCAGCACTTGGGCGGCGGCCTGCATAACATCTTCTGCGGTGACCGCGCCCAAGACTTCGGGCCAGACTGCAATATCGTCCAGTGTCAGCCCAGTTGCCAGTGCGGCACCATAGCGCTGGGCAAGTTGCAACTGGTCATCCATGCCATAAATTTCATTGGCCAAACGGGCGGCCTTAACGCGGGACAGTTGCACAGGGTCCACGCCCTCATTGGCAAAACGGGCAAGCACTTGGTCCATCGCCGCTTCGGCATCTTCAAGTGTGGTGCCTTGGCGCGGCACAACGAATAGCCCAAATTCATCAGGGTCAAGCGAGGTGCTGGAATACCAAGCCCCGGTTGAAACCGCGATTTCCTGTTCCAATTGCAGACTGCGACCAAGTTCTGAGGCAATGCCCGACCCACCAAGCAGATCCGCCAAAAGCGACAGAGCCGCAGCCTGTTCTTGTGTGGCTGATGTTCGATTGGGTGCAAGGTAAATGCGCACAAAATAGGGGCGGGCCACGCGCGGGTCTTCAAACATCACCCGCTGTGCTGCCAAATGTGGTGGTTCTTGCGGGCGTGCGCGGGGGGGTAAATCCGCGCTGGGCTGCAAGGGGCCATAATACTGGCGCGCAAGGGCTTCAACCTCGGCTGGGGTTACATCGCCTGCAACAACAAGCACGGCATTGTTGGGCGCATAGTAACGCTGATAAAATGCCAATAATGAGGCATGATCGAGCGCTTCAATTTCATGGCGCCAACCGATAACGGGAATGCCGTAGGGGTGGTTTTGGAACAAGGCCGCGCTGCGCGCCTCGCTCATCAGGGCACCGGGCTCGCTTTCGGTACGCAGGGCACGTTCTTCCAGCACAACGGCGCGCTCAGTCTCCAAATCATCGGGTGAAAGGACCAGGTTGCGCATCCGGTCAGCTTCCATCTCCATCATCAGGCCCAGTCGGTCAGCCGCGACGCGCTGGTAATAGGCTGTATAATCTTGCGAGGTGAAGGCGTTATCATCGCCGCCATTACTTTCAACCACAGCCGAAAAGTCGGCATCTGGCCGCGTGGTTGTGGCTTTAAACATCAAATGCTCAAAGAAATGCGCAATACCAGATTTGCCCGGCGGCTCATCAGCGGCGCCAACGCGATACCACAGCATATGCGTAACAACCGGTGCGCGGTGGTCTTCGATCACCACGCCTTGCAGCCCATTTTCGAGCGTGAAGGTTGACACAAGCGGCGCCTGCGCCATGGCTGGCAGGGCGAGGGTTAGAAATCCAAATACAAGAGTCAGGCGCATTGGCACATCCTTTTTACATGGGTTTAACTTAGCCCTTCTGAACAGCAGGGCAAGATGGCCTAACGCGAAAGTGTGCGCTGCTTTTTGGGTTTAGCGCGATCACCCCAAATGATAAGCCCCACCACACCAATAAAAATAAACGCATCGGCAAGGTTAAAGGCGAATGGGTTGTTGATACCACAACAGCTGACATTCAAAAAATCGGCGACCGCGCCAAAAATCACCCGGTCCCACACATTCCCCAATGCGCCGCCCACAACCAAACCTGTTGCCACGGGCACTAGCCAGCCTTTTGCGCGGCGCTGCCAAATGAGCAAAGCCAGCACAATAACCAGCGCCAGCGCAATCAGATACCAGCGCATACTGTCGCCACCGAAGCCCAAAAAGCCGAAATTAACCCCCTCATTCCACGCCATTTTATAGGTTAAGAATGGTGGCCAGACTTCAATGATATCGCGGTTGGCCAGATTCATCCAATCAACCACCCAAATTTTAGAAAGCCTGTCGAGCGCAAAGGTTAACAGCGCGAAAAGCGAGATACGGAGCAGCGGTTTCATAAAAGGACCATCGGTGTTTTGTACATTTGGACCCTTCCTATCAAATGCAGGGGCGGGGGCAAGGCTGCGCATTTTTCCCAGCGCATTCTAACCAATGGTTGAAAATGCTTCATGATGGCGGCTAGCATGCTACTGTAGAACGGAATCAATTTATTTATAGGTTATCATATGGTCGCGCGCATTCTGGCATTGTTCATTTTGGCATTTGGTTTGGCACTGCCTGCACGTGCGCAGTCACCCGATACAATCGTTGTTCTTGATGTCTCCAATTCCATGTGGGGGCAAATTGACGGCGTGTCCAAAATTGAAATTGCCCGCGCAGTGATTGGTGATCTGGTGGCAGACTTGCCTGCAAGCACGCGGATTGGCCTTGTGGCTTATGGCCATCGTGAACGCGCGAATTGCGCCGATATTGAGACGGTTTTGCCGGTTGGGCCGCTGAATGCAGACGCGTTTTCAGCCGCCGTAAATGCGCTTGTACCGCGTGGCCGCACACCGCTTACCGATGCTGTGCGCCATGCCGCGCGCGAAATGAGTTACCAAGACACACCGGCCCGCATCATCCTTTTGTCAGATGGGCTTGAAAGCTGCGACGCCGATCCTTGCGCGCTCGCACGCGAGTTGGAGGCCGCTGGCATAGATTTTACCGCGCATGTTGTTGGGTTCGATGTTGGGGCGATCGAAGATCAGTCGCAACTTTCGTGCTTGGCTGACATTACCGGTGGTAGATATTTAACCGCCGATAATGCCGACGAATTGGCCGCAGCCTTGCAAACGGTGTCCGAACCTGTGTCCGAACCCGTGGTGGAACCTGTGGCAGAACCCCCGCTGATGCAGCTAGTCGCGGTAGATAGTGCAGGCGCGCCCATCACCAATGCCGAAATTCAATGGACGTTGATTGATATGACGACCGAAGATGCGCTGCTAGCTGGGCAGCGTGGCTCGGCCATTCAAACCGCGCTGGGCGATGGCCAGTATTTGGCCCGGGCAGAGTTGAACGGCCAGGCTGGCACGCTTGAATTTAGCTATGCGCAGGCTGGCGCCGCGCAATATTTTGAAGTTGTGCTATCGGATGCAGTTACTTTGGCAGCCAGTTCACCCGTAAACCCAAATGCCGCTGTGCCTGTAACTTGGACAGGACCAAACGCAACTGGAGATTACCTTGCCATTGCCCCGGCCGGTAGCGACGTCAGTATGATCGAATCATTTGCGCGCACCCAGCTTGGGAGCCCGGCCGATATGATCGCACCGCTTGTAGCGGGGTCGTATGAAATTCGCTATGTCTCTGCGGTGCGCGGCATTATACTTGCCAGCATCCCGTTGGTGGTTTCTGTGGCTGATGTGCGTCTAAGCGCGCCAAGCGAGGTTTCGGCTGAAACTGGGTTTGCAGTGGAATGGCTGGGGCCAAATCAGCCCGGCGATGCCATTATTCTAACCCCCGAAGGCGGAGCGCCCGCAAGTGCCGTTGCCCAAACCCGCGCGGCAGATGGTAACCCCGCCCTACTGACCGCCCCGGCTACGCCCGGCAATTACCAACTTCATTACCTTGATAGCGCTGGTGCGGTGCTGAGCAGCATTGATATTGCCGTCATCACGCCAGCCACACTTGATGCACCGCCCGTTGCTATGGCCGGTTCACAAGTGCCCGTCACCTGGACAGGACCAAACACTGACAATGACTTCATAACGATCGTGGCGGCGGGTGCCGCCGATGATATAGCTGGGAACTTTGATTATACACGCAATGGCAACCCGGCTGACTTGCGCGCCCCAGATGATGCAGGCGCTTATGAATTGCGTTATATTTCGGGTAAAGAGCGCGCGGTTTTAGCCGTGCTGCCCATCACAATTAGTGAAGCCGCCGCCACATTGGAGGCCGCCCCCGTGGCCCCATCGGGCGCTGAAATTCAAGTCACTTGGTCAGGGCCGGACAACCGCAATGACTTCATTACCGTGGTTGTGGTTGGCACGGATGAAGGCGCGCATGATAACTACACCTATACGCGCGACGGTAATCCGATGACCCTGCGTATGCCCGAAGCCGAGGGTGCCTATGAACTACGCTATCTAACCGGCCAAGACCGCAAAACGCTAGTCAGCTTACCGATTACACTGATGGCAAATGCGGCAACGTTGCAAGCCGCACCGGTGGCCGCGTCCGGCTCGGAAATTCAAGTCACTTGGACAGGGCCTGACAACCGCAATGACTTTATTACCGTGGTTGCGGTTGGCACGGATGAAGGCACGCATGATAATTACACCTATACGCGCGACGGCAGCCCCCTTACGCTACGGATGCCCGAAGCTGAGGGCGCTTATGAATTGCGTTATCTAACCGGGCAAGACCGTAAAACGCTTGTCAGCCTGCCAATCACCTTGCAGGCCATTGGGGTGACGCTTGAATTAGACGGCATGGCTATGGCCGGGTCCGAGTTGATGATTACCTGGACAGGCCCGGACAACCGTAATGATTTCATCACCATTGTTGCGCCGGATGCCCCAGAGGGCAGCAATGACAATTACACCTATACCCGCGAAGGCAATCCACTCAGCCTGCGCACGCCCGATCTGCCGGGCAGCTATCAAATTCGTTATGTGACCGGGCAAGACCGCAAAACGCTTGGCTATGTTATGCTGACGCTGGTGTCTGATGCGGTAACATTGGATGCGCAGCCAACCACAGTTGCTGGCGCCGATATTCCGATTACCTGGAGCGGGCCAGACAACCAAAATGATTTCATTGTCATTGTGCCGGTGGGCGCAAATGAGGGTGAATCAGGTAATTACACATATACGCGCGAAGGCTCGCCGCTTGATTTGCGCACTCCCGATTACCCCGGCGCTTATGAAATTCGATATATTTCGGGCCAATCGCGCGGCACGCGTGCAACCCTTCCCATAACGCTAACAGCGCCAACAGTTAGCCTGTCTGGCCCCCCAAGCGCGGGCACCGAAGGCAAGGTTGAAATTACATGGCAGGGACCAGATAACCATAACGACTATATCGCATTGGTGCCGCGCGGAGCAGCTGAAAGCGAGATAGGCAATTACACCTATACCCGCGAGGGCAGCCCAATGATGATCCGCACACCCGAAACTGCGGGGGCCTATGAACTGCGCTATATTTCCGGCCAGTCACGGATTGTTTTGGGCGCAACGGGGCTTACGCTGACCGATACCGCAATCAGCATGGAAATCCTGAGTGATTTGCTGACAGGTGCCGAGGCATCAATCAATTATACAGGCCCTGAACGCAGCGGTGATTACCTGACCATCGTGCCGGTAGGCACACCGGAAGGCATATTTGTGCAATATTACTACACTGAAAGCGGTAGCCCCGCGACATTGCCATTGCCCGATGTGCCCGGTGCTTACGAGCTGCGCTATGTTTCAGGCGGAACTGCCGAAACGCTCGCGCGGCAGATAATTGAAGTCAGCGGCGTGGATATTTTTCTCGAAGCCCTCGACACAGCCGCCGCTGGCAGCTTGCTAAGTGTGTTGTGGGATGGGCCGGACAATCCTCAGGATTATCTAACTATTGTACCGGTTGGCGCGGCTGATGGCAGTTTTGTCGATTATTTCTACACCGCGGATAACAGCCCCGCGAGTTTGACTGTGCCAGACACGCCGGGCGCCTATGAAATCCGCTATGTCTCGGGCCAAACAGGCGCAACAATGGGCGCACGCCCCCTGACCGTCGAGTAAACCTGGCGCGCCTTACCCTCAAATTGGGGCAAGGCGCGGCAGTGGCAGCGCGCCCACTATGTCGATTTTCTGCACCTTGTGTTTCACGCCGCCCAGAACCACCGCCTCAACGCGGCGCGAGCGCAGCGGGCGTGCAAGCACCAACCTAGCCGAGCCGCAAAGCGGGGGCGACGATCTTAGATCAGCGCAGCAGCCTTTGATAAGCTTAGCTAAGAAGTTTGGCCAATTCCCGTGCGATGGCTTCAAACGCGCGGGCCTGCGCGCTGTCTGGCTTTGCCGCCACAATCGGTGTGCCTGCATCACCTGCCAACCGGATATCCAGATCAAGCGGCAAGGCCCCTAAATAGGGTGCGCCTTGGGCTTCGGCCTCGGCCCGCGCACCGCCATGGCCGAAAATCTGCTCCTCATGGCCGCAATTTCGACAAATATGCGTGGACATGTTTTCAATCATCCCAAGGATGGGCACGTCCAGTTTGTGAAACATATCAATGGCTTTGCGCGCATCCAGCAAGGCCACGTCTTGCGGGGTAGAAACGATGACCGCGCCCTTCACCTCATAGCGCTGCCCAAGCGTTAGCTGCACATCACCCGTGCCCGGTGGCAGGTCAATCAACAACACGTCCAACGCGCCCCATTCCACTTGCCCCAATAACTGTTGCAACGCACCCATCAACATGGGTCCACGCCAGACAACTGCTTCGGCCTCACCAATCATCAAGCCCATCGACATCAGCGTTACGCCATGCGCATGCAGCGGAATGATCGTTTTCCCGTCGGGCGATTTTGGCCGTTCGCTGACACCCATCATCCGCGGCTGGCTGGGGCCATATATATCGGCATCCAGCAAGCCAACCTTCAGCCCCTGCGCAGCCAGCGCCACCGCAAGGTTTGACGCAACGGTAGATTTGCCGACCCCGCCTTTGCCTGAACCGATGGCCACCAAATGGCGCACCCCGGCAATCCGCGCCTTGCCTTCACCTTTTTGGGGCGTTGGGTGACGGCCGATCTTCAAATCGGGCGGTGGTGCTTTATCGGCATGCGCGGTCAGCAGTACCGAAACCTTATCCACCCCGGGCAACCCTGCCACGGCGCGTTCGGCAACAACGCGCAAGGGTTCCATTGTCGGGCCATGCTGGGGTGGAACCTCCAGCACAAACCGCACATTGGCCCCTTCAATCGTCAGCCCCCGGACATAATCGGCGGTGATAAGGTCTTTGCCGCTTGTCGGGTCTATTATTTTTGCAAGTGTGGCCAGTATGTCGTCGCGGTTCAGGGTCATATTTGGTCCTAAGATGAAAGTTTGGGCGCAGTTCGTCACAAAACCTCGGGCAATTCAAGGCCAAGCAGGCTGGCGCGCATCTTTGGGCTGAAGCGCCCCGGAATGGACCTCGAAGGCACTTGGCCAATTATTTCATGGCCGTAGTGTTCATAGAACGGCACGGCCGCCGGGTCGGCATATCGCTCAAGCGCAACTGCGCCAAACGCAACTGCGCCAAGCGCACTTGCACGTCTCAAAATTCGCCTTAGCAACTTACCTTTCAAGCCGATGCGCTTGGCGCTTGGGTCAACAAACATGGAATTCAATTGACCCGTATTTTGCCCCGGATTAACAACCAAACAGGCCACGCCCAAAGACTTTGCCAACCCAGAATTCGTGTTCCGCCGCTAGCTTAGGTGAATTTTTGCAGTAGATCCCAACGGTTGCCGTAAAGGTCGTGAAACACGACGACAATGCCGTAATCCTCATGCCGTGGGAGATCTTCAAAAACCACACCCTCGGCCAACATATGGGCATGATCAGTGGCAAAATCATCGGTTTCTAAAAACAGCCACACCCGACCGCCGGCTTGGTTGCCAATTGCCGCCTGTTGTTCAGCATTGCTAGCCCGCGCCAGCAATATTTGGGCGCTATTACCGCGCGGGGCCACGACAACCCAGCGCTTATCGACCATGGCAATATCTTCACGCAGTTCAAACCTCAGGCAGCGCGTAAACCATGCAATTGCGCGGTCATAATCATCGACCACAAGAGCCAGTGTTGCGACCCGGCTCATTCCGGTGCAAAATCGGCGGGCGCGGTAAAGCTGACAGCCGCGCCACTGCCAGGATGTACAAAGCCAAGCTGGGCAGCATGCAGGCACATGCGCGGCGTGGCGGCAGCCAATTCGGGTGGGGCGTAAAGCGTATCACCCAATATTGGATGGCCAATTTGCTGCATATGCAGGCGCAACTGGTGGCTACGCCCGGTCACCGGGGTTAGCTCCATCAGCGCCCGGTCATCCCAACGGCGCAGCACTTTCCACCCGGTTTGCGAAGGACGCCCGGTTTCATGGCAAATCATCTGGCGGGGGCGATTAGGCCAATCCACGATGATAGGCAGGTCGATATACCCCTCATCCTGTGCAGGATTGCCGCCAACCATCGCCACATATGTTTTGGAAATCTGACGACCTGAAAACAACTTATTCAGCGCCACTTGCGCGGTGTGACTACGGCCAAACACGATCAGCCCAGACGTATCCCGATCCAGTCGATGCACCAGTCGCGCGCCCGAATAGGCAAGCGCGGCACGGGCATGCAGGCAATCGGCCAGATGTTCACCCTTGCCCGGAACGCTTAAAAGCCCGGCAGGCTTGTTTAATACCAAAAGCCAATCATCTACATGGATAATTTCAAGCGGTGTGTCGGGTGGATTGTAATCACTTGCACTCATATCGAGGGTGTAGCGGATCGGGTGGATAAGGGAAAGACGCCAGCACAGCCCCTTTAGCCCAATAGCCCAGCCATAACCAAATTCGCGGTTGAAGCGCTGAGCGCCATGGGAATGTCATAGACGGTTGCCAAGCGTGTAAGCGCTTTCACATCCACATCATGGGGCAGCGGTGCTAGGGGGTCTATGAAGAAAATAAGCGCATCCAACTGCCCTTCAGCAATCAGTGCGCCAATCTGCTGATCACCACCAAGCGGGCCAGATTTTAACCGCGTCACATCAAGCTGGGGCAAAGCCTGTAAAATACGCGCACCCGTTGTGCCTGTGGCGAAAATTTTACAGCGTTCCAGCGCGGCTTTGTGATTGGTGGCCCATTCAACCAACTCATCTTTGCGCCCGTCATGGGCAACCAATGCAAGGCTTAGGGTCATCGCAAAACGCTCAGCAAACCTGCCGTGCTGGCATCTAAGGCCCCAACGCCATTACCCTGCACATGCGGCAAAAGCTGAACGGCCAATTCTTTGCCGAGCTCTACACCCCATTGGTCAAACGAATTCAGACCCCAAATCACGCCTTCAACAAACACCCGGTGTTCATAAAGCGCAATAATTTGGCCCAGCACAAACGGGGTTAGCTTGTCATAAGTAAGGGTTATTGAAGGCCGATTTCCGGGGAAAACCCGATGGGCTGCATGGCGTTCCAACGCATCACCTGCATGGCCTTTGGCCGCCATCAAGGCGCGCGCCTCATCCAGATCGCGGCCCAGCATAAGTGCGCGGCTTTGGGCAAGGCAATTGGCGACAAGCAAGTCATGGTGATGCGCCAAACCGGGCTCATGGCCCTGCGCAGCGACCAAAAACTCGCAGGGCACAACGGCGGTGCCCTGATGGATCAGTTGATAGAACGCATGCTGGCCATTGGTTCCCGGCTCACCCCAAACAATTGGGCCGCTTGGGCGGGGTAAGGTGGTGCCATCAAGCGCCACGCTCTTGCCGTTACTTTCCATGTCAAGCTGCTGCAAATAGGCGGGAAGGCGGCCTAGGCGTTGGTCATATGGCAGCACGGCGCGGCTGGCATAGCCACAAATATTGCTGTGCCAAATCCCAATAAGGCCAAGCAAAAGCGGCAGGTTTTGCGCGGGTTCGGCGGTTTGAAAATGTTGGTCCATCGCATGGCCACCGGCCAGAAATTGGTGGAAATTGTCAGCTCCAATTGACAACATAATCGGCAGACCAATTGGCCCCCAAAGCGAATAGCGCCCACCAACCCAATCTTCAAACCCAAATACACGCTCGGCCGGAATGCCAAATGTGGCGGTTTTATCCATCGCCGTTGAAACCGCCGCCAAATGCCCTTTGCGCCCAGCAAGCCATGCTTTGGCTGTTTCGGCATTGGTCATGGTTTCAATGGTTGTAAAGGTTTTGGAGGCGACGATAACCAATGTGCGCGCCGGGTCCAGCGCGGCCAATACATCGGCAATGTCAGCCCCATCGACATTGGACACAAAATGCACCCGCAATGCGCCTGCATAGGGTGAAAGCGCGCGCACGGCCATGGCAGGCCCAAGGTCGGACCCCCCAATGCCAATATTTACAACATCGTCAAACGGCGCACCGTCAGCGGCGGTAATGTCGCCAGTGCGAATGGCCTCGGCGAAGGCCCCCATTCGGTCCAACGTCGCGTGGATTTCGGGAATAACATTTTCCCCATCCACAAACACTTGCGCCGATTTAGGGGCACGAAGCGCGGTGTGCAGCACGGCTCGGTCTTCGGTTTCGTTGATCTTGGCACCGGCAAACATCGCATCACGATAGGCGGCAAGGCCAGCCTGCTCGGCCAGCGCCAATAGTTTGGCGCGGCCCAATTCACATAGGTTCGTCTTGGAATAGTCTAGAACGATCCCATCGGTCTGGGCAGAAAACTCGCCAAACCGTGCTGGATTTTGGCATAGCTCAGCAATCCGACGGTTTTGGAATGCGCCATGATAGCTGGCCAAATCATCCCAAACATTCATATTTAGCGCCCTAATTTGCTGGCTGCACGAGCCAGCGATTCAATGCCTGCCCAATTGCCTTCGGCCACCATATCGCTTGGCGCAACCCAACTGCCACCAGCGCACACCACGTTGGGTAGGCTTAGGTAACTTTCGGCATTGCTGGTGGAAACGCCGCCCGTTGGGCAAAAGGAAATCTGCGGCAATGGCGCGCCGATTGCCTTGAGCGCCGGTGCCCCGCCTGAGGCTTCGGCGGGAAAGAATTTCAGCATGTCATAGCCGCGTTCCAGCATTTTCATGGCCTCAGTTGCGGTGGCTGCACCCGCAAGCAGGGGCAGGCCCTCAGCCTCACAGGCAGCGATGAGGCTGTCAGTCGCACCGGGGGAAACGCCAAACTGCGCCCCAGCCGCAACCGCAGCCCTGACGTCTTCTGGGGTGATAAGGGTTCCGGCACCAACAATGCCGCCCTTCACCTTGGCCATTTCAGCAATCACTTCAAGCGCTGCAGGCGTGCGCAATGTCACCTCCAGAACCGGTAGGCCCCCGGCGACAAGGGCTTCGGCCAGGTTGCGGGCCTTGGTCACATCATTGACCACAAGCACGGGGATAATGGGCGCAAGGCCACACATTTCACGGTTACGTTTACTGGCGTCTTTTGGGGTTATCATGGCGATCTCGTATATAAAAATTTCATGAATTTCTAACGCCTTACAGGGCAGATGCCCCGGCTTCGGCAGTGCCAACACGGGCGCGGAAAGCCGCGAACATTTCGCGCCCCAACCCGTGCTGGTTGCCGCTCATATCAGCCACAATAGGTTCACGCTCCAGCGCACCTTGGGTCATAACATCAAGCACGCCATTCGTGGCATCAACCTTAATGATATCACCGTCCAATATCCGCGCGATTGCCCCGCCGTCGAGCGCTTCAGGGCAAACATGAATGGCGGCAGGCACCTTGCCCGACGCGCCAGACATGCGGCCATCGGTGACAAGTGCCACCTTGAGCCCACGTTCTTGCAACACGCTCAGCATTGGGGTGAGGCTGTGAAGTTCGGGCATGCCATTGGCTTTGGGCCCTTGGAAGCGCACAACAACCACCGTGTCGGATGTAAATTCACCGGCACGAAAGGCGGCTTTGACCGATTCTTGGTCATGGAACACACGCGCCGGCGCCTGCACAATATGGTGCTCTTCTGCAACGGCCGAGACTTTCATAACGCCAGAACCTAGGTTGCCAGCCAGCCGTTTAATGCCGCCCGTAGGTTGGAACGGGTCTTTGCAAGGGCGCAAGATTTTTTCATTCAAACTGTCTTTGCTGCCTGCCTCGAATATCAATTCCCCATCTATTAGCTTGGGTTCTTGGGTGTAAAGCTGCATCCCCTTGCCCATGATCGACAAGGTATCATCATGTAACAATCCGCCTTGCAACAATTGGCCGATCATATAACCAAGCCCGCCAGCAGCGTGAAAATGGTTCACATCCGCCAAGCCGTTGGGATAGACGCGCGCCATAAGTGGCACAGCATCCGAAATCTCGGCGAAATCGGACCAGTCCAAAATTATCCCGCTTGCCCGCGCCATGGCAATAAGATGGATCAATAGGTTGGTAGACCCACCCGTGGCGTTCAGCCCGACAATGCCGTTCACATAGGCTTTTTCATCTAGAATGGCAGAGACCGGGGAATATTCATTCCCGAGGTCTGAAATCGCTAATGCGCGCTTGGCGGCGGCGTTGGTCAGGGCCTCACGCAGCGGGGTGCCGGGGTTTACAAAGCTGCTGCCGGGCAGGTGCAGCCCCATAAATTCCATGAGCATTTGGTTGGTGTTAGCGGTGCCATAAAACGTGCAGGTGCCGGGGCCATGATAGCTCGACATTTCAGCCGCCATAAGCGCGTTGCGATCAACCTCGCCTTGGGCAAATTGGTTGCGGACTTTGGCTTTTTCATCATTTGGCAGCCCCGAAAGCATGGGGCCAGCAGGAATAAATACCGCCGGGATATGGCCGAAATTGGCAGCCGCAATAACCATCCCGGGGACGATTTTATCACAAACGCCAAGGTATACGGCGGAATCAAAGGTATTGTGGCTAAGCCCAATGCCCGCAGCCAGCGCAATCACATCGCGTGAAAACAGGCTCAGCTCCATGCCCGGCTGGCCTTGGGTTACACCATCACACATGGCTGGAACGCCGCCTGCCACCTGCGCCGTGCCACCGGCAGCCCGTGCCGCCGCCTTAATCAGCGCGGGGTAATGTTCAAAGGGCTGATGGGCGCTGAGCATATCATTATAGGCGGTGATAATGCCGATATTACCTGCCGAGCCTTCGGCCAAGGCGTTCTTGTCATCACCCATCGCCGCATAAGCATGGGCCTGATTGCCACAAGACAAATGCGCGCGTTTTGGCCCTTGGTCGCGCTGGACCGCCATGCGTTTTAGGTAATCGTTGCGGGTTGGTTCAGACCGAAGCTGGATACGTTCGGTGACGCGGCGGAGTGTGTCATTTAGTTTCATATTTGGCCTCTCCTTTGGGGGCTAATCGGCATAGTGAATGTCTACGGGGCAGGGTGCTGACAAGATAACACGAATTGGCGCTTCGTTGTCAGGGCCTTCTGTGAAGGCGGTGGCCAAAGCGATTTTCTTTTCGGTTCCCGTAATGAGAATGTGGATATTCTTGGCACCACGCAACACCGGCGCGGTAAGTGTTAGGCGCGGTTCAGCTGCGCCGGGTGCGCGCATGGCCATCAGGCTGGGCGCATCATCGGCCAATGCAGCGTCAAGCTGATCAGCGCCGGGGTATAAGCTGGCGGTATGCATATCCGCGCCCATACCCAACACCAAAACATCAATCGGCAAGGCGGCGTCAATGCCGGCGCGCAGGCCATCTATCACATCCTCTGGCGCGTTTCCGGGGGCTGTTAAAGGCACCAACTGCGCGGTTTTGGCGTTATTTTGGAATAGCGTTTCGCGCAGCAACCGGGTGTTGGAACGGCTTGAATCTTCGGTCACAAAACGCTCATCGCTAAGCATAATGCGCACGCGCGCCCAATCAAGGTTAGCTTTTGACAGTGCCGTAAGGAACGGCCCCGGCGTGGTACCACCGGGCACAACCAGCGTTGCATAGGCTTGGGTTTCTAGCGCCGCAATAAGCTGATCGGCAACCAATTCGGCCAGATCGCGCATTTGCAGCGCCCGGTCGGGATATTGCAAAATAACGGGCATCAGGCAGCAATCTCCCGCCAACGACGCCCATCACGATGTAACAGTGCCAAGGCGTCTTCTGGGCCAGAACTGCCTGCATCATAGGGCGTTGGTGTGGTGCCGGCTGCTTCCCATGCGGCGATAATCGGGTCCGTCCAAGCCCATGCGGCCTCAACCTCATCACCGCGCATGAACAAGGTTTGGTCACCGCGAATCACGTCCATAATCAGGCGTTCATAGGCATCGGGGATCGCACCAGTATCAAGGCCAAGCGCTTCAGAAAACGTCATATCCATAGGCACTTCGGTAAGGCGCATCCCACCGGGGCCGGGGTCTTTGATGGTCATGCGTAGGGTAATACCCTCATTTGGTTGCAAGCGAATAACCAGCAGGTTGCGATGATGGTCCATTCCCGGAAAAATTGAATGTGGGGTTTCTTTGAAGGTGATCGCAATTTCTGACATCCGCCCGCGCAGACGCTTGCCGGTGCGCAAATAAAACGGAGTACCCGACCAGCGCCAATTTGAAACATCAACCCGCAGCGCCACAAAGCTTTCGGTTTTGCTATCGGGGTTTTCGGCGTGATCAAGGTAACTATCTTGGCCATTGCCCGCCCGATATTGGCCGCGCACGATATGTTCAGCGGTTACCGGCTCTAGCGAGCGGATGACCTTTAGCTTTTCGTCGCGCAGTGCATCGGGTTCAAACCGCGAGGGTGGCTCCATCGCCGTAAGGCATAAAAGCTGCATCAGGTGGTTTTGCACCATGTCGCGCATGGCACCAGATTTATCATAATATCCACCGCGCCCGGCGACGCCAATATCTTCGGCCACGGTAATTTGTACATGGTCGATATGGCGCCCGTTCCAAAGCGGCTCAAACAAGGCATTCGCAAAGCGCAACGCCATAAGGTTTTGCACGGTTTCTTTGCCAAGATAATGGTCAATCCGGTAGATCTGGCTTTCCGAAAACCCTGCTGAAAGCTGCTTGTTCAGCGCCTTCGCACTTTCCAGATCATGTCCAAGCGGTTTTTCAACAACGATGCGGCTGGTTGGTGTTGCTAAGCCATGGTCATTTAGCCCATTGGCAATAACGCCAAACAGCGATGGCCCAACCGACAAATAAAACGCGCGCACCGCATCATCTCGCAACTGTTTAGCTAGCGCTTTCCACCCGGCAGGGGTGGCCACATCCAGCTGCACATAGTGCAAACAATCTAAGAACTTGGCGCGCAAGTCCTTATTAGCAGATGTTTTTGGGTCAAATTCATCCAGCGCCGCGCCAACCATCTTCTGAAATTCAGCGCGCTTCATATCCGAACGGGCAGCGCCAATAATGCGCGCACCTTCCGGCATTTGTCCGGCGGCCAGACGACGAAATAAGCCCGGCAAAATTTTGCGCCGTGACAGATCGCCCGTCGCGCCAAAAATGACCAGATCGAAGCTCTCCACAGGGATAACCCGTGCGACCATCGTAAACACTCCTTATCGGGGCAGCCGCCCAATTACATACATGCGTAACGCATATTCTTTGTAGTGCCGCGCAATGAAGCGCAGCAAAATTTTTGGGCCGCGCGCAACCTAGCACTCTAGGCGGCGACGTCAAGCGCTGGTCCTGAAACGGTTCAACCCGGGGCTAATCCGTCCAAACATCGCCGCTTTGGGCTGTGAAGGCTGCAACCCATGGCGCGATTTTGCTGGCGGGCATTGGGCGTGCCACCCCAAAGCCTTGAAATTTCGTGCAGCCAAGTGTGCAGAGCATTTCACCTTCGGCGCGGGTTTCAACGCCTTCGGCCAAGGGCTCAATGCCCAAAGTTTTGGCCAATGCAATAATGGCTCCTGTTATTTTTTGCAGGTTCGGGTCGCCGTCGATGCCCGCCACGAAGCTGCGGTCAATTTTTAAACGGTCAACGCGAAATTTGCGCAGGCTTGAGATTGAGGAATGCCCAGTGCCAAAATCATCCAGCTCAAGCCGAAAACCATGCGCTGAAAGGATTTTGAGCCGGTCCACCAAGAGGGAATCGTCTTCTTCGAGCAAAACGGTTTCCAAAATCTCAAGTCCAATGGCGCTTGGCTCAAGATCTAGCTGATCGGCCGCCCATTTAAGCCGGTCAGCAAAATCGGGTTGGGTCAGGCGGCTAAGCGATAGATTGACAGAAACCTGCGCCGTCGCCAGCCCATGTTTTCGCCAAGATGATAGGGCCGCGAAAGATTTTTCAATCATCACACTATCAATCCTGTCCATCAATGAATCTTGGCCAGCGACATACAGAAAGTGGATGGGTGTCAGCACGCCACGTTCAGGGTGGCGCCAGCGGGCCAGCGCTTCAAATCCGATGATTTTGCGGCTGGCAACATCAACCTGTGGCTGGAACCATGGCTCAAACTCATCTGCGGCAAGCCCGGCCTCAATCTCACGGGCAAGTTGGTTCATTTGTTCAAATTGGGCGCGTAGTCTGGGCTCAAACAAATAGAAATGGTTATCGCCAGCATGGCGCGCCTCATTCAGAGCTAGATCACAATCCATAATGAGGCGTTGTGGGTCTAGCGCGGCTAGGTCGGGTTGAAATACGCCGCCCATAGCCACCCGCACAGGCACATTGTCACCACGAAAATCATAAGGGGCGCAGAGCCGGGCGATCAGCCGATGCGCGATTTCTGACAGCCTTGCCGGGCTAAGTTGGCCGCAAAGCACCAGCGCAAAACGATCACCGCCAACGCGGGCCACCATATCGCCGTTACGCATTTCGCTGCGCAAAATAACGGCGCAATTGCACAAAACCCTGTCACCGATGTGAAAGCCGAATCGATCATTGGTGGCTTGAAACCGGCTCAGATCCACCTCCAGCATGGCGAGTGCGTCGCCGATAGCGTTTGGATTGCTGGCTAAATTGGCGAGGTATTCACTGAGCGCAAGGCGGTTTGGCAGGCCAGTTAGCGTATCCAATCGTTCCAATGACCGGGTCAGCTCACGGGTGGCGCTGGTGTTTGGCAGGGTTGGTGCTGAAAGCAAGGCGGTTTGGCTGGCTAAAAACCGGCGTAAGGCTTGGTCAGGTTCGGCGGGGTTGCCTGCATTTTCACGGCTGACAAGGGCCGTTGCCAACACAGTTTCGCCCGGTTCCCAAAGGCGCACGGCCACGGCGCGCAGCGCAATGCGTGGGTCGGGGCGAAAGCCCAGCACCATGCGTTGCGCCACGCCGGGCAGGCCCGCTCGTTCATCGCTGCGCTGCGCCGTAACCGAAAACAGCACATCAAGCGGTTGCCCGATGGGTTGAACAGGCCCCAGTAGCGCGCCCAATTCAGGCCCAATGCTGGTGATAATATTTTGGGAATCATAGGCCAAATGTGTGGGGATCAGGCTGGATAGCGTTTCGCGAGTCATGGTCAGCAACTGCTGCGTATCGGCACGGCGGCGCTCAGCGCGATCAGGGCTCGGCATTCTCACATCCTTATTGACGATAAGCGACGGCAGGCCGCGCAGGTTGACAATGGCCTATGCCTAAAGACCGTGGCTTAACGCCGGATTACCAAGCGTTAAAAACCGCGCATTTTGTGGTGTATTCAACTTGTTCAATAATTTGGGGCTTTTGTTGGCCCCGTGCTGCGGTTAACACAATATAATTGGCAACAGCGGAATAGCGCGTGGGTTTTTGGTTTCGGACATTACGGCTGATTTTTCGCGCGCAGCGTTGGTGCTTCAAGCATGATTGGCTTGTCATCGTGGCATTGCTAGCTGCGATTGGCATTCTAGGCTCGGCCGCTGGGCAGATCAAATCATCCAACGATCCGATGTTGATGTTCGGCCCGCAAAACGAACACCGCCAGAAATTATTGCGCCAACAGGCTGAATTTGGTGACACCAACCAAACCATGCTGGTTTTATCGGTTGAAAGCGCCGAAAACCTGCCCAGATTGCTTGAGGCAGAGCGCGCGCTGACGCTGGAACTACAGAACCAAGATGGGGCTTTTCCGCTTGATGGTTTGCGCAGTTTTGCATCCATTTCATCTACGCTGCCGCTTATGGGCTATCCGATTGAATTCACGACGATTGAAGATGTCGCGATTTTGTTGGATGAGCGTGCGTCGTTACGGTCGTTTTTCTTAAATGATGCGCGCAATGCTGTTGTGTTTTCGCTCAAGCAAAACCTGCCAGATATGTCCAATGACGTTCTGGCCATGGCTTATCAGCATCAAGAGGCGCTGACCGCCCATATGCAGGAACTATTTCCTGATGTGCAAATTTCGGTTGCCGGGAATGTCGCAATTGCCGAAGCCCTGCGCGGCGCGCTGTCGTTTGATCAAACCTATTTGTTACCGTTGACGCTGTTGTTGAATTTTGTGGTCATGCTTTTGGCCTTTGGCAGCCTGCGGTTCACCATTACGGCCTTGGGGCTTGCGGTGGCAACAATGGTGCTCACATTGGGCATTGCGGGGTGGAGCGGGGTTACCTTTGGCACCGGGGCGGAAACATCGTTTTCGATTGTAACAACGCTCACCGTCGCAACGCTCATTCATATTGTGCATTCGCTTGGCCAGCGGCAACGCGCGCTTAGGTTCCAATCTAACCCTGTTGCTTTGCGCGCAACTTTTCGCAAATTAGCGGTGCCCGTTATTTTGGCCCATACGACCACAGCGATCGGGTTTTTGTCGCTCAATTTTGCCGATGCGCCAGCCTTCCAGCTGATGGGCAATTTGGTGGCCACCGGGCTGATATTTTCAATGATAATTGTGCTATTCGCAGCACCGCTGGTGTTTTCGCGCCTGTGCAATGGCTGCCAAGTGAATGATGCACCTATTCGCGCGGCGTCACGTTGGCTGACCATGCTTTGGTCGCGCCACCCGATGCGCATGGGCTATGCGATTGCGCTGGCGACGATCATCGCGGTAAGCGGTTTGGCATTTACGCGGTTTGATGACCAATTCTTGAAGTTTTTTCGCGCGGATCATCCACTTCGCCAAAATGTAGAACAGATCGAAGCGACGATGGGCTGGTCACAGGCCTTTGACCTTGTGCTGCGCTATGAGCCGGGTGAGCTGGTGACCCCAGCCAAGTTCCAACAACTTGAAAACCTTGTTGCGGAAATTGAGGCATTGCCGGGTGTGATGGCCACGTCGAGCCCATTACCATTGGTGCAGGCCTGCTTGGATAGCCGCACGCCGCCCTATGAAGGTGCGCTGGCTGACGTGCCCGACCGCATGCTGACCTTTTGCGTAAAGTCCAACTATTTGGTGACCGAAACCGAGGGCAATGGGGTATTCGCGGCGAATTTCAGAGCAATGCGGCTTTCAATCCTAACGCATCGTGAAAGCTCTAGCTTTGTGCGCAACCTATCGCGTGAGGTTGAGGCGGCAGCGCAAGCGGCGGGGTTTGCGCCGCAAAAAGCCGAAGTATCGGGCATAAATGTGATGTCGGCCTTCCTAAGCAAGGTGAACACCGAATCCATGTTATTAGGCTCGGCTGTGGCTATGGCGATTGTGTCCATTATGATCGGGCTGTTTTTGCGGTCATTCGCACTGGCATTGCTGTCTCTCTTGCCGAACTTCATACCAGCCATGGCGGCGCTGGGCATTTGGGTTTGGATCAATACTGAAGTGGGGATGGCCGCGTCTATTATCGCTGCGTTGACCTTTGGCATTGTGGTGGATGATACAATTCACATTCTTTACAGCCTGTCACGCGGGCGCAAAAAGCAAACCAATCGCGGCGTGCAGCGTGTGTTGCAAAAGGTATTCCCCGGCGTTCTAACAACCACCGTGGCCCTTGGTTTTGGCTTTGCGCTGCTCATGGCCAGTGGTTTTGAGGTTAATCGCCAGCTTGGCTTTTTGACCTCCACCACGATTTGGATTGCATTCCTATTTGACCTGTTCGTGCTGCCGGGGGCCTATATTTGGCTTATTGGACGGGGGCGAATTGCAGGGCGCGGGCATAAAACCGAACCGCCCAAGCCTGCCGATTAGGCGGCAACCAGCCGGGCCTGACCCCAACGATAGGCCGTATTTGCGATAGACACTGCATTGCAACCGCGGTTATCACCGCAAACCGCCACCCAGCGCGGCCTAGGTGTAGCAGCCCAAATGTCCCGCGCCGCCGTTGAATTATGGCAACCGCACCGCGCAACCCGACGGTGCCAAATATTCCTCACCAATTCAGCATGGCCGCCGTATCAATGATTATCAGGCGGGTAAATAGCCCAGCCGTGCGCCAAGCAAGCATAGCGATAACCATTCAAATATGGCAAATTCGGTTACTGTCATGAACCATATTTGCCTTTGGCTAGGCGCTCAGTATCGCCCGCAGAATATGCTTCAACGGGCAAATTCAAGCATCAATCACCGGCTTGGTGGGGCGTGAGGGATAATGCCGTCGTCAACGCGCGCGCTGCGATTATAACCAATCGCGCAAAATCGGGATCAGTGGAATATCCGCCGGCGGCATTGGATAGTCTTTCAACGCATCGGCACGCACCCATTTCAGCGCTTGGCCTTCACGCGGCATGACTTGGCCCTGCCAGCGGCGGCAGGCGAATAGCGGCATCAGCAGGTGAAAGTCTTCATAGGAATGGCTGGCGAAGGTTAGGGGCGCAAGGCAAGATTGCCAGGTCTCAATCCCCAATTCCTCATGTAATTCGCGGATAAGGGCAACCTCGGGGGTTTCACCGGCCTCAACCTTGCCACCGGGAAATTCCCATAGCCCGGCCAAGGATTTACCAGCCGGGCGCTGGGCAAGCAAGATGCGGCCATCGCCATCAATCAGGGCAACAGCCGCAACCAGCAGCGTTTTCATGACCGATAGTCGGCGTTGATTGTGATGTAGCGATGCGTCAGATCGCAGGTCCAAATCGTAGCAGCGCCGCTGGCAAGGCCCAAATCGACATTGATCGTGATCTCATCACGCTTCATCACCGCTGCTCCGTCCGCCTCGGTGTAGCTTGGCGCAACCCAGCCTTTTTCGGCCACCAAGACATTGCCAAAACGAATGGTGATCCGGTCACGGTCAGCCGCCGCGCCCGATTTCCCGATCGCCATAACAATCCGGCCCCAGTTTGGGTCTTCGCCCGCAATTGCTGTTTTAACCAAGGGGGAATCGGCAATGGCGCGGGCAACGGTTTCAGCGTCAGTATCTGATTCAGCACCTGAGACGTTAATCTCAACGAATTTGGTGGCGCCTTCACCATCACGCACCACCTGATGCGCAAGGTCTTGCATTACACCACCAAGGGCTTCGGCAAACGCTTGCGCACGCGCGTCAGCCTCATCGGTGATCCGCGCCATTTTCGCGCGGCCCGTTGCAGCCATGACCAATGTATCCGAGGTTGAGGTATCGCTATCAACCGTAATGGCGTTGAAGCTGCGCCGGTTGAGGCGGCTGAGGATAGATTGCAGCACGGGTTGGTCGATATTTGCATCGGTGAAGATGTACACCAACATCGTGGCCATATCAGGTGCGATCATGCCCGAACCTTTGGCAAAACCGGCAATATTAACCCCCGCATCGCCCAATTGAATGCTGGCCGCAGCGCCTTTAGGGAATGTGTCGGTCGTCATAATGGCACGCGCGGCACCTTCGGCGCCCGCTGCATTTAGCCCGGCAACCAGTTCATCAATTTTTGCGGTGATCCGCTCATAAGGAAGTGGCACACCGATCACGCCGGTTGAGGCAGGAAAGACGTTGGTCGCATTAACGCCAAGAGCGGTACCAACGGCATCGCGGGTGGCATTTACACCTGCCCAACCGGCATCGCCCGTAAAGGCGTTGGAATTACCGGAATTGACCAGAATCGCGTATTTGCCTGAGGATTTAGCAATATTGGCCAGCGATTCCTCGCAGGCCAGCACCGGGGCTGAACGGGTTTTGGATGTGGTGAACACGCCTGCAATAGACGCGCCTTCACATATTTCGGCCAGCATAACATCCAACCGGCCCTGGTATTTTACACCCGCCGCAACGGCGGCATAGCGCACGCCATCTATCATCGGTAGTGCTGGAAACCCAGATTTGGGTGCCAAGGGCGAGACTTGCGGTCCCAACTGCTTTTCAAGCGTGGCAATTTCAGTGTTTAGCGCGGCAATGCGCGCCAAAATCTCGCCCTTGTCAGTCATGGTCTACTCCGAGATGAGTTCGTAAGCGCGGGACTGCGCCGGATCAACATTGATCAGGTCGGTTTCAATTGTTGCAGCTTCGCGCAGGCGTTCAATCTCGGCCACAACTTCGCGGCGCAAAATTTCCTGGCTCAACTCGCTGCGCAACTCATCAACAGTTGGCAATGGGCGGTCACGTTTGTCATCCAAGCGCACAATATGCCAGCCAAACTGGCTTTGAACCGGCGCTGACATTGCGCCAACTTCAAGCCCAATAACTGCGGCTTCAAATTCTGGCACCATGCGGCCGAGGCCAAACCAACCCAGGCTACCACCGGCTGCGCCCGAACCACCATCAAGTGATTTTTCCTGCGCAAGTGCGGCAAAATCACCGCCAGCATTCAGCAATTCAATAATTGCATTTGCCTCTTCCTCTGTTTCCACAAGGATATGGCTGGCATTGAATTCTGGCTGAGGTTCGACTGTGGCGACTTCGACATCATACAGCGCCTGAAGTTCTTCATCGCTCACTTCGCGGTTGAGAATATTATCAATGACGCGGGCGGCCAATTGCGCACGGGCTTCGTTTTCCATCTGCAACTGCAAATCAAACGGCAACGGCGCCGTCATATCGCCTGACAATAGCACTTGCTCAATCATCTGTGACAGGACGCCATCAAATAATTGCTCATCAGGTAGGCTCTGGTAATTTTCGGGTAGGCTTTTGCGCAATGCAATCACATGGCCAAGGGTAATCTCAAAGCCGTTTACGCGTGCCAATACCGTGCTGGCATCGGACGCGTCATAGCTTGGCGCTTCAGGCGCGGCGTCTTCAGTTACAACCTCTTCGGCGGGGGCGTCTTCAGTTGCCGTTTCCTGTGCCCAAACTGGCCCGGCCACGGCCAGCATTGTTAGCGCTGATGCGCTCATTAAAATTAACTTCAACATATATTTCTCCGTTGGCCGCGCGGGCTAATCAAATTCAGTTTCACGGCGCTGGCGTTGACAGCCGTAAGGACGCCGCATACATCATGCGCCGGGCCAATAGCTTAGCGCAGCCCTGATTTACGCGCTGAGCAGCCCACACACAAGCACCCGTTGGTTGAAACCCGGTGCAACAGACAAATTGCGCGGGCTTCTGTCCGAGCTGCATGACATGGAATTGGAGCCTGGATGCTGGGCCTTGGAACGATCGCCAAAAAGATTTTTGGCACAGAGAATGACCGCAAGATTAAAGCGACCGTGCCGCTTGTGGCCAAGATCAACGCGCTAGAGCCGCAATTCAAAGCGCTCAGCGATGATGAGATTCGCGGTAAGACCGAAGAATATCGCAAACGCGTTGCCGATGGCGAAAGCCTTGATGCGCTGCTGCCGGAAGCCTTTGCCAATGCCCGCGAAGCCGCCTTTCGTGCATTGGGCTTGCGCCCGTTTGATGTTCAGTTGATGGGTGGGATATTCCTGCATCAGGGCAATATTGCCGAAATGAAAACCGGCGAAGGTAAAACCCTGATGGCCACTTTGCCGGTATACCTGAACGCCCTAACCAGGCGCGGTGTGCATGTTGTGACGGTGAATGACTATCTAGCCCGGCGCGACGCGGCGTGGATGGGTAAGGTTTATGAGTTTCTGGGGTTAAGTTTTGGCGTGGTTGTGCCCAGCCAGCCCGAAGAAGAAAAAGCCGCTGGCTATGCTGCCGATGTAACCTATTGCACGAATAATGAGCTTGGGTTTGATTATCTGCGCGATAATATGAAATCTGAACTGAGCCAAATGCGTCAGCGCGATCACTTTTTTGCGATTGTTGACGAAGTGGACTCGATCTTGGTCGATGAAGCGCGTGTGCCGCTTATTATTTCCGGCCCGACCGATGATAAATCAGACCTTTATGTCACGATCGACAAGCTGATTCCCGCGCTTGAAGAGGTGCATTACGAGATTGATGAAAAGGCCCGCCACGCTTCGCTAACCGAAGATGGTAATGAATATATGGAGCAGCGGTTGCATGCCGAAGGCCTGCTGCCAGCCGATGCCACATTGTATGACCCCGAAAGCACAAGCCTAGTTCACCATGTGAACCAAGCCTTGGTGGCCCATAAAATGTATAAAGCCGAGAAGGATTACATCGTGCGTGGGCAAGATGTGATTTTGATTGACGAATTTACGGGCCGTATGATGACAGGCCGCCGTTTGTCCAACGGGTTGCATCAGGCGCTAGAAGCCAAAGAGAATGTTTCCATTCAGCCGGAAAATGTGACGCTCGCCTCGGTGACGTTCCAAAACTATTTCCGTCTTTATGAAAAACTTGGCGGCATGACCGGCACGGCCATGACTGAGGCTGATGAATTCATGGAAATTTACGGGCTGGGTGTGGTTGAAGTGCCCACCAATGTGCCTGTCGCCCGTGTGGATGAGCATGACCGCGTGTATCGTACAGCCGCCGATAAATATGCGGCCGTGGTCGAGTCGATTAAGGAAGCTTATGCCAAAGGCCAGCCCGTTCTGGTGGGCACGACTTCGATCGAGAAATCTGAAGAAATTTCGGCGATTCTGAAGAAAGACAACATCAAGCATAACGTGCTCAACGCACGTTTCCATGAGCAAGAGGCCGAAATTATTGCCGATGCCGGCATTCCCGGTGCGGTCACCATTGCGACCAACATGGCTGGCCGCGGAACCGATATTCAGCTTGGCGGCAATCTTGATGCCGGGGCGATTAAGGCGATTGAAGCAGCCGGAGACGGTGCTGACCCAGTTGCCATTCGCACCGAAATTGCCAAGCTGCATGCCGATGCCAAGAAAAAGGCACTCGATGCGGGCGGCCTTTATGTTTTGGCCACCGAGCGGCATGAAAGCCGCCGCATTGATAACCAGCTTCGCGGCCGTTCTGGCCGTCAGGGTGACCCGGGGCGCACGACGTTTTTCCTAAGCCTTGAAGATGACCTGATGCGGATTTTCAATTCGGGCAACCTTGATAAAATGTTGCAGCGCTTGGGTATGAAAGAGGGTGAGGCGATTGTGCACCCTTGGGTGAACAAAGCGTTGGAGCGCGCACAGGCCAAGGTTGAAGCCCGTAACTTTGACATCCGCAAAAACCTGCTGAAATTTGATGACGTGATGAACCAGCAGCGCAAAAATATCTTTGCGCAACGTCGCGACGTGATGGCCTCGGCTGACCAGTCTGAGGTGGTTCATGGCATGCGCCAAGATGTGGTGGACGATATCGTTGCTGTCCATATTCCGCCGCGCGCCTATCCTGACCAATGGAACATGGATGGGCTTTATGCCGAGGTTCTGAAAGTATTTGGGCTTGATCTGCCGATCATCGCTTGGGGGAAAGAAGAGGGTGTGGATGACGAGGTTGTCCGCGAACGGCTGTATGCTGAAACCGATAAGGCCATGGCACAAAAGGCCGTTAAGGCCACCCCAGAAACCATGCGCCGCATTGAAAAACAGGTGCTGCTGCAGGCGATCGACAAGGCTTGGCGCGAACATTTGCTGCGCTTAGAACATTTGCGTAGCGTTATTGGGTTCCGGTCCTACGCACAGCGTGACCCGCTGAATGAGTATAAATCCGAAGCCTTCACCCTGTTTGAAGCCTTGTTGGATAGGCTGCGCGTTGATGTGACAACCCAGTTGGCCCATATTCAGGTGCTATCACCCGAGGAACACCAAATGCTGCTGACCAAGTTGCGGGCTGCGGCGACGGCCCAACAAAACGCCGCGGGCGGCGCAGTGCAGCCAAATGCGGCGCAACCAACCGCAGCCTTGCCAAACGAGGCCCCAGTGCCAGCGGATGCGGTGGACCCGAATGATGAATCTACTTGGGGGCGAACCGGCAGAAATGATAGCTGCCCCTGCGGTTCGGGCAAGAAATACAAACACTGCCACGGTAAGGTGTAGCCAAATGGCCCCGCACAGATGACAGAGCCAATCTGTAATCTGTGCGGCTGCCGCGATTTCACCGATATCAACGGTCGTGCGGGTATGCGCTGTGTTGATTGTGGTTCGCTTGAACGTACGCGCCTGCTGTTTTTATACGTTCAAAACCTTAAATTACCACCTGCTGCGCGTATTTTGCACATAGCGCCAGAGCGCGGATTATACCGATATTTCAAGGCCCGTCAGTCGCCCGGCGCCTATATCGCGGCTGATTTTAACCACCAAAACTACAAATATGTCGAAGATTGCACCCATATTGACCTATGCGACCTTGCGCACTGGCCAACCGCGCAGTTTGACCTGATTTTGCATTCGCATGTGCTGGAACATTGCGCCGCCCCGCTTGGCCCTATTTTGGGGCATTTGCACCGCATGCTGCGCCCAAATGGACTACACATGTTCATCATACCCTTCGCGCCGGGCCCGTATGATGAGGACTTCGGCAAGCTGAGCGCACAGGAACGGATTGAACGGTTTGATCAGGCAGACCATATGCGCCGTTTTGGGGTAGATGACCTGCCGCAGCATCTTGGCCGGTATTTAGATTTGCCAAGCAGTTTTGATGCAACCCGCCAATTTGAACCTGCTGAACTGCGTCGGTACAACATCCCAAAATACCTTTGGCAGGGGCTGCATGGGGCGAGCGTTTTGCAACTGGGAAAGGCTGATTACCACGGTGATTTGTCTGTAGGGTAGTACAAAATTTGATTACCCAGATGTAACATGCCTTGGAATCGCCGCAATATCGCGATAAATTGTAGTTGGTGGGCAAATCCGCCCAAAAAACTTTTGTGCTTTACGTCGAATTCGATTATTAACGTCGCTTCATAACACGCTGTATTTCTTTAATAAAACCATGTAAGGGTGGGGCGTATAAATTGATAGGTAGGCTAGGTGTTCAAAGACGATAAAATGATGACGCTGCTTACGGGCCTTGTGCTAGCGATCTTCGCTGGCACGATGGTGCAGTATGGCGACAGCATTGTTTCGTTGCTGAGCAGTGATAATACCGAATCCACTGAGGATGATTATTTTACTGCCCTGTCTGGATCTGAGCAAAAACTTGATGTTTTGGCGAATGATATTTTGCGCGGCCCCTTGGCAATTATCTCGGTTCCCGCCTGTGGTAGCCTCCGGCTTGGTGTCAATCAAACCCTTGTTTATCAAAGCGATTCTACGTGCGAGGGTGAGCAAGTCTTTTCATATTGCGTTGTAGGCCCTGATGGCTGCACCGCGCATGATGTTACAATTTCGGTTGTTGGTTCAACCGCTGCAACCACTGCGGTTGCGAGTGTGCAGACACCCGAAACTGTAGTTCCAGAACAGGCACCTGTTGCAACCGCGCAAACCAGTGATGCTGTGGAAACACCGGCCGCTGTTGAAATAACACAGCAAGCTGCAGCCGATGCAACGCCCCAATCGGTTGGTTCCCCAGCGCCGGTTGTTGTCAATGCGATGCCAGTTCTTGTGAGCCCGGATGATTCGGCCCCGGATGTGGATACCGTCGTCGCGAGCATCCGCCCCCCTATGCTTGCGGCCCCGCAGATCGGCGAATTTGTCGCGCCCGGTGATGCTGCCGCGCAACTGCGCAGCGAGGCGGCAGCGTTAAGCGCTGCGAATTTAGCCAGTAATGAAGCTGTAAGTGTGACGGCCAACACGTCAATAGGCCAAATGGACACTGGCTTTACCGCCCCGTCCTTGGGTGATGAGGGCGTTTCACTTGGGCGTTCGGTCGTTGTGGCAGGCACGTCTTTGGGCAGTGCAGGCGGCCCTGAAGTTGAAAGCAGCGCCGCCGTCGCCATTGCAGCGCTAGACCAACAAAGCACCGTTTCTGCTGCTCAGGCACCAGCGCTATCCGCCACCGAAAGTTCGGTTGCTGATCGTGTTGAAATTCTTGCGCAAGGTCCGTTTGCGCCAGAAGAAACGCAGGTCCTAACAACATTTGCTGACCCGAACGTTGCTGCCAATGACGCAAATATTGGTGGGAATGATCAGCAATTTACAGGCGAAACCGTTATTGCAGCGACAGCGACACTGCCATCACCCGATGTTGCGGGCCTCGCGGTTGACAATACCGTAGCGTTGATTGACGCATCGCCAACACTTGCCACGCTTGATCTAGAAGATACCGATGTTTTGCTTGATCGTACAAGCGACATTGCGTTGCTTTCAACCACGGCGCCAGCGGCGGCAAGGACGATTGATTCCGGCCTTCAAACACCACCTGCGCCTGATACAAGCTCCAATATGCCGCTTGCACTCGTTTCTGCGGCCACAACGCTTTTGCCCAGTATTGATGCAACGCCCGAGCGGCCGCGTCTGCTGATGCGCCATGTTGCGCTCAACACGGCCCCTGTCGCCTTGGCCGCGACTGACCCAGCAATTGTTTCGCCGCCAAGCATTGATTCCAGCGCAGCCCCTGCGTTGCAAACTGCTAGTTTGGTGCCTGAAGCCACCGGGCCGGCTGAAAGCGTGCCGGGTGATACCGTTTGCGATATTGCTCTTGATACATTGTCCCGGCCCGGCGCCGAAGTCGAATTGATTGTCAGCGCGGCCTGCCGCCCGAATGAAATGTTTACGGTTAGCCATGCTGGGCTGATGTTTTCAGCCATGACCGGTGATGATGGTTCACATGCAGTGCGTTTCCCCGCAATGGAAACGGCTGCCGAAATTACCGTTGAGTTTAGCGATGGCGCCCAAGCCCGTACCTTGGCCATGGTGTCGGATGCAGATTCGATGCTGAGATCTGGCATTAGCTGGCAGGGTGATTCTGTATTGGCGCTGAATGCCTATGAATTTGGTGCTTTGCCCGGTTCGCTAGGGCATGTTAGCGCGGCGACTCCACGTGATTATCGTGCAGCCCGTATCCTTGGCGGTGGTTATATGGTTGAGCTCGGTGACGTTGATTCGTTAGGCGCCGCCCATTCGATAATTTATTCTATGCCTGTAAGCCGTGCGACGCCGGAAGGCATAATTACACTGTCGCTACAAATTGAAAGTGCTGGCAGCGCTTGTGGCGGCATTGCAGAAATTACGACCTTCCGCAGTGAAAATGCAGCAGCGTTTTCGCGGCTTCAGAATATTGAACTTGGGGCCTGTAATGCTGCGCCACCGGGCGAGTTTGCTGGAGTTCTTGACGATCTATGGACAGCCGCGCGCTAGGCGGCGCTGTATATTTGGGGCACGAGACTATGACCTTGAAACAAGTTTTGTTCGGCGTTGCCATGAGTTGCGTTCCTATTACGACGATCGCTGAAACAGTAACCCTGCGCGCCGATGCGACGCGGCTTGAAATTTCGGGTGATTTGCAAAGCTATGACGGCACTATTTGGGTTGTAAAAACCCCGATGGGCGAAATTCGGCTGCCTGCTGCGGGTATAACCTGCATCAGAGGCGCTTGCCCATCTGAAGAAGACCTAACTGAAGTTGCAAACACACCTGCAGCGCCTGCAGCCCCCGGTGTCGATACGCTTCCAAATTCAAACGAGGTTTCATCGGGCACTGCTATTTCGGTAGCAAGTGCGCCAACTGAACTTGCAGCCCCAGCCTTGGGCAACGATCAATCCGCGAGCGAGCCCGAAGTGCCAAGTTTGGGCGACGCCGCACAAATTTTTACACCTGAAATTCCGACCTTAGACACGACAGGATCGGTTGCTGAACCGCAGCTTTCCGCGCCGGTCATTTCATCGACCCGCAGCTTTGATGAATCACGCATTCGCATGGCAGGGCAGTCGGTTCTGATGCGCAACCTCGCCCCGTTGACGGTGGAAACTTGGGGTTTTCTTGATCAGCGTGATTTTTCTCAGACCGGTTCGGCCGATGCTCGGGTATTATTGCTAAGCGGAGGTGGGCTAGACCCTCTGGATGTTGAACTGATTGGGGCTACTCAAGGCGACATTGCTGAGTTGATGGACCAGTCATTTATTGACATCGCATTGGCGGGCGAAGAAATTTTGAAAGACCTGCCAGATGCAGATTACTCGGTAATCGGCTTGGATGCTGCGGCCTTTATCACAACGCGTGACAATCAGCTCAACGCATTGAGCATTAACAACTTGCCGGGGATTCTGTCGGGCGAAATTACGAATTGGAATGAGCTGGGCGGCCCAGACATGCCGATCCGGCTTATGTTGCCGGGTGATGAAAACAGCACGGCATTTATCATCGCAGAGCAGATTTTGGCAGAAGCCGGTTTGCAGGTTTCGCCCAATGCACAGCGCGTCGAATCCGAAGCGCTATTGGCCGATTCCGTCGCACGTGAACGCGGTGCCATTGGCATTGTTGGGTTTGCAGAAGTGCGCAATGCCCGTCCGCTCGCCATTGCTGATACCTGCGGATTGCGCACTGCACCCGATGAATTCGCCATCAAAGCCGGGGATTACCCGCTTATCCGGCGAATTTTGGCGCTATATCCCGCAGGCGGCACGTCAGAATCGACCGCCAGTTTGCTTGAATTTATGACAGGCACTATGGCCGAGCGGACATTGGTGAATGCTGGCTATGTTGCCTTGGCCCCCGCAACCGCCAATGTGTCCGAACAGGGTTTGCGGTTCGCACAGGTCACACTTGACCCGAGCACACGTGGTTCAGGCACACAGCTGATCGACTTTACCCAAACGCTAATTGATGCACGCCGCCTAAGCCTGACATTGCGCGCTGGCGCGCAGGAGAACGGGCTCGACAGCCGTGGCAATGATGATATGAGCCGTCTTGCCGCACTAATCAGCGCCAATCGCTATTCTGGGCAGGAAATTTTGCTTGTCGGCTTCACCGACTCGGCCCGCACCGCTGGCGATAGTTTGGCATTGTCACTTGAACGGGCAACCGAAGCGGCAAACGCGCTGATTGCGGAAATTGGTACAATGCCCGCGGGCGTTGCCGTAACGCCCGTCGGGTATGGCCATGTTGCGCCCTTGGCCTGCAACGCTGATCCAAGAGGGGCGATTGTGAATAACCGCATTGAGGTTTGGGCGCGCGTTCTGCGCTAAGTCGTTATCAGTCCCTGCGCGCGAAAGCTAAAATCATGCGCTTTTCCAATGATCACATGGTCATGAAGCGTGATGCCTAGCGCGAATGCAGCAGTTTTAATTTGCTGAGTCATAGTCACATCAGATTCTGAGGGGGTTGGGTCACCAGAGGGATGATTGTGGACAAGAATAAGCGCGCTGGCGTTAAGTTCCAACGCGCGTTTCACCACCTCACGTGGGTAAACTGGCACATGGTCAACCGTGCCCTTTGCCTGCGGTTCATCAGCTATGAGTACATTTTTACGGTCCAAAAATAATACACGAAACTGTTCGGTTTCCCGGTGCGCCATAGTGGTTTTGCAGTAGTCCATTAGCGCCGCCCAACTGGTGAGCGCATTTTTGCCCAAAACGCGGGCCTGCCCTAGACGGTGAGCGGCCGCTTCAACGATTTTAAGCTCCTGCACAACCGCGTCACCAATGCCTTGAATTTGCGTGAGCCGCGCTGGCGGGGCTGAAATGACACGATTAAAATCCCCAAACTCAACCAAAAGTCGTTTTGCGAGCGGCTTAACATCGCGACGAGGAATCGCGCGGAATAGCACCAGTTCCAAAAGCTCATAATCGGCCAAAGCGGCACCACCGGCAGCCATGAACCGCGCCCGCAGCCGTTGGCGATGGTCCAGATAATGTGGGCTTTCCGCCATGACGGGCTTACCCGGCATAGCGGCTTCAAACCCCGGCAAGGGCGCTTCAGCGAAATGAGGGTCAGGGCGGCGCGACATGCGCATACTGTCGCGCCAATTGGTTAGCGACGTGTTAACGCAGCCTAACTCCAGCTCGGATAAAACGTTCCGGCAGGTGAAAGCGTGAATATTTCACAACCGGTTTCGGTGACTCCAACGGAATGCTCAAACTGCGCCGAAAGCGATTTATCTTTGGTTATCGCTGTCCAATCATCGGATAACACCTTGGTGCCGTAGCCTCCCAAGTTGATCATCGGCTCGATTGTGAAAAACATACCGGGTTCAAATATCGGCGAGTCCGGGCCCATGCGCTGTGCAATAGCATAATGCAACACATTCGGCGGCGCGTGAAACACACGTCCAAGCCCGTGGCCGCAAAAATCGCGCACAACCGACATGTTTTGCGCTTCGGCATAGGTTTGAATGGCGACGCCAATATCATTGAACGTATTGCCGGGGCGCACCTGCTCAATCGCTTTCTTCAAGCAAATATGCGTGACTTCAATAAGCCGAAGCGCGTAAGGTTTTGGCGTTCCAGCGATATACATGCGCGACGTATCGCCATACCAACCGGCCAAAATGACCGTTACGTCAATATTGAGGATGTCGCCATCCAACAAAATATCGCTTTTGCGCGGTGTTTTTTCATGTTTGGACGCAGGAATATTGCTTCCCGGGATGCCGTGGCAGACGACATGATTGATGGAAATGCACGATGCATGTTGATAGCCGCGATATCCGATTGTGGCAGATTTGGCGCCCGCTGCTTCCACATGGGTTTGTATCAACTGGTCCAAATGGCCAGTGCTGACGCCCGGCTCAACATGGGGGGCGATCATATCCAACACTTCGGCGGCCAGTTTGCCAGCCGCATGCATTCCGGCAAAATCTGCCGGTTCATATAGTTTAATGCCGTCTTTGGTTAAACGACCGGGGGTAAGACCTTCCAAAACGCAATCCTGTTTCTGTTCACTCCGATATAGCAAGCGCAGCGCCGGGTTTCAATTCAGGACAGGCAAGGTTAGATATCTGGAAACAGGAGCGCGCAATGACCAACCCAACCGCTGCAATAGTATTGATCGGTGATGAAATTTTATCTGGCCGAACACAAGACACCAATGGCAATTTTTTGGCGAAGGCCTTGGCGGCGCGCGGCATTACACTTGCCGAAATTCGGGTGATCGGTGATGAGACCGCCTTGATCATCGCCACTCTAAACACGCTGCGCGCCAACTATGACCACGTATTTACATCCGGCGGCATTGGGCCAACACATGATGATATAACAGCCGATGCGGTGGCCGCAGCCTTTGATGTGGCGCTGGTTACCCGTGATGATGCCATTGCCGCCTTGTCGCGCAACTATAAAAACGGGGCGACTGATTTAACCCCGGCCCGGCTACGCATGGCGCGCGTGCCCGAGGGTGCGCAGCTCATTCATAACCCGGTATCTGGTGCGCCGGGGTTTTCCATTGGCAATTTGCATGTGATGGCGGGCGTGCCAAAAGTGTTTGAGGCGATGGTAGATGGATTATTGCCAGGGCTAGCATCGGGCGTGGCGTTGATTGCTGAAAGCTTGCGCATTGATTTGCCCGAAAGCCAATTGGCCGAACCTTTGGCAGCATTGGCGAATGAATTTGCCACGCTCAGTTTCGGTTCATACCCATTTATCCGTGATGGGCATTATGGAGCTGAAATCGTTGTCCGTGGGCAGGATGCGGCGCTTATTGCATCTGCCATAAATCGGCTTGCGCAGATCAAGCCTTAGGGTTTTCAATACCTCTGGGGCAGCCTAGTGTCTGCGGATGCCTACGCAGACGAGCGGCGAATCAAACGCCACCCTTAAACTCATTGACAACTCCTGGCGCGCCCATATTCGCGCCACGCTTTTGCTTGGCCTGCCGCTCGTCGGGGCACAATTGGCGCAAATGCTCATGGGCGTTACTGATACGCTTATGTTGGGTTGGTTGGGCACAGAAGCACTGGCGGCCTCGGTTCTAGGCACAAACATCCTGTTCGTGCTCATGATCACCGGCTTTGGCTTTGGCAGCGCGGTTTCTGCGCTTGCCGCTGGGGCTGAGGGTGCGGGCGATATTCGTGGTGTGCGGCGCATTGTGCGTATGGGGCTTTGGGTGTCGCTTATCTATGGCGTGCTGGTCATGCCGATTATGTTTTTTGCCGAGGAAATTCTGATCGCAATCGGGCAAAAGCCGACCCTAGCAGCAGTGGCAGATGACTATCTGGCAATCGCGCGCTGGTCGCTTTTCCCGTCGATGATCATCATCGTGTTTCGCAATTTCCTGTCCGTATTATCACGCGCAGGCATTGTGCTGATATTTACGCTCGGTGCCGCGGTGCTGAATGCAGTGCTGAATTATATGTTAATTTTTGGCAATTGGGGCGCCCCGGCACTGGGCGTTGAGGGGGCGGCTTGGGCAACGCTTGGGTCATCCATGCTGTCTATGGCGCTGCTGGTTGTTTACGTTATATGGCATAAAGTGGTGCGCCAATATGAGGTGTTGGTGCGGTTTTGGCGGGCCGATTGGCCTGCTTTTGGCGAAGTACTTGTCATCGGCTGGCCCATTGGGCTGACCTTGCTGGCCGAAGTGGGGCTATTTTCGTTTTCCGCCGTGATGATGGGCTGGTTTGGCACCGTGCCACTGGCAGCACATGGCATTGGGCTGCAATTGGCTTCGATTAGCTTCATGATTCCGCTTGGACTTTCGCAGGCGGCAACAGTGCGGGTTGGCATCGCCGCGGGGCGGGGCGATGCGCTTGGCGTTCATCGCGCAGGCCGGGTGATATTGTTTATCGGCGGTGGGGCGGCGTTGTTTGCAGCCGGGCTGTTTGTTGTTTTCCCCGCATGGCTGATTGGTCTATTCCAAGACCCGGCAAACCCCGATACGGCAGCTGTGCTGGCGTATGGCGTGCCATTATTGGCCGTCGCTGGCGCGTTTCAATTGGTTGATAGTTTGCAAGTGATGGTAGCCGGTTTGTTGCGTGGGTTAAAAGATACGCGCGTGCCCATGTATTTCGCCATGGTGTCTTATTGGATAATCGGCGTGCCCTGCGCTTATGTATTGTCACAATATACCAGCTTGGCAGGGCTTGGCGTTTGGATTGGCCTAGCCGTTGGGCTGACATTTGCGGCAATTCTAGGGCTGCGGCGCTATGCACGCCGGGCTGAAATAGGGCTGATTTAGGGCTAATGCGCCTCGGCCCAATTCGCACCTTGGCCAGCATCAACGGTCATCTTCACAACCAAATCCACGGCAGGCAAATTTGCGCCTTCCATCACACGGCGGGCGATGGCAATGGTCTCATCAACTGCGCTTGCTTCAACCTCAAACAGCAATTCATCATGAACCTGAAGCAGCATTTTGGCCGGTAAATGAGCAATTTCGGCGGGCATACGAATCATCGCACGGCGGATGATGTCGGCAGCGGTGCCTTGAATGGGCGCGTTAATGGCGGCACGTTTTGCAAACCCGGCCTGCGGGCCTTTGGCGCCAATTTCTGGCGTATGAATTTTGCGGCCAAACAGGGTTTGCACATAACCATGCGCCACCCCAAAGGCGATGGTTTTGTCCATATATTCCCGAATGCCGGGGAAGCGCTCAAAATAGGTATCAATAAACGCCTGTGCATCGGCGCGTGGAATGCGCAAATTACGCGCAAGGCCAAAGCCTGAAATGCCGTAAATCACACCAAAATTGATGGCCTTGGCTTGGCGTCGAATGGCGGGGTCCATTCCCTCAATCGGCACACCAAACATTTGGCTAGCGGTCATAGCGTGAATGTCATGGCCGTCTTCAAAGGCCTGCCGCAGGCTATCAATACCGGCAATATGCGCCAGAATTCGCAGCTCAATCTGGCTATAGTCCAGCGACACAAGCACATTACCGGGCGCGGCAATAAACGCCTCACGAATGCGGCGGCCCTCTTCGGTGCGCACAGGAATGTTTTGCAAATTCGGATCGGTTGAGGCCAAGCGACCGGTACTGGCCCCGGCAATAGAATAGCTTGTATGAACGCGGCCCGTTTCGGGGTTTATGTGGTTTTGAAGGGCGTCTGTGTAGGTGCTTTTTAGCTTGGCCATTTGCCGCCAGTCGAGCACGCGCGCGGGCAGATCATGGCCTTCAGCCGCGAGGTCTTCCAAAATGTCAGCGCCAGTTGAATAGGCATCAGTCTTGCCTTTTTTGCCGCCCTGTAGGCCCATCTGTTCAAACAGAATCTCACCCAACTGCTTGGGGCTACCTACGTTGAATTTGGTTCCAGCTAGCGTTTGAATTTCGTCTTCCAACTGCGCCATTTTCTGCGCGAAATTATTGGACATCCGGCTCAGATGGTCTCGATCCACCAAAATGCCGTGCCGTTCCATTTGGGCCAAAACTGGCACTAAGGGGCGTTCCATGGTTTCATAAACGGTGGACACTTTGGCGCGCACTAGGCCGGGCTTGAACGCCTGCCACAAGCGCAGGGTGATATCGGCATCTTCGGCGGCATAGGGCGCAGCATCTGCAATGGGCACTTGGTCAAACGTCTTTGAGGCTTTGCCCGTGCCAAGCAGAGATTTAATAGGGATAGGCTTATGGCTCAAATACCGCTCGCTCAGCGCATCCATCCCATGGTTATGCAAGCCTGCATGCTGGGCGTATGACAGCAACATCGTGTCCTCAATCGGAAAAAGGTCTACGCCATAGCGCGCCATGATCTTAAGGTCATATTTGATGTTCTGCCCAATTTTCAGAATAGACGGATCTTCGAGCAGCGGTTTGAGCATGGCGAGTGCTGTGTCCATCGGCATCTGGCCATCAGCGCGCCTTGAGGCCCCAAGCAAGTCACCTTCACCTTCGCGGTGGGTAAGCGGAATGTAGCACGCCTCACCCGGCTCGACGGCCAATGATATGCCCACCAGATCGGCAATCATCTCATCTAGCCCGGTGGTTTCGGTGTCAAACGCCACCCAGCCACGGCGATAGGCGGCGTCGATAAATTTTTGCAAACCTGCCGCATCGCCAACGGTTTCATACTTGCTGGCATCAATGGGTGTGGCTTGTGCGGGCGCAGCCGCGCCAGTTTCGGCGGGGCCGCCATATTGTCCAACGGCCCCGGTGGAACCGGGCTTGGCCACTATAACCGGTGCCGCTACCTTCAGCTTGGCAGCCAGCCGCTCGGCCAGTGTGCGAAATTCCATTTCCGCCATAAAGGCCAGAACATCGCTGGCGACCGGCTCTTTCACATCAAACTCATCCAGCGTTTCAACTGTGGCGATATCTTGCCTGAGTGTTACCAATTCGCGGCTCATCCGAATTTGGTCAGCATTCACAATCAGCGATTCACGCCGCTTGGGCTGCTTAATTTCGCCAGCACGTTCCAGCAAACTGTCTAAATCGCCGTATTCTTGTATCAGCAATGCCGCGGTTTTGACGCCAATGCCCGGCGCACCGGGAATGTTATCCACGCTATCGCCTGCCAAGCTTTGCACATCAATCACGCGGGCCGGGTCAACGCCGAACTTCTCAAACACCTCATCCGGGCCAATGCGTTTGTTTTTCATTGGGTCAAGCATTTCAACCCCACTGCCGACCAACTGCATCAGGTCTTTGTCGGATGATACAATCGTCACGCGGCCACCGGCTTCACGCGCTTGGCGGGCATATGTGGCAATCAGATCATCGGCCTCAAACCCTTCCATTTCAACGCAGGGCAGGTTGAAGGCGCGGGTAGCTTGGCGGATGAGCGCGAATTGCGGCTTCAAATCCTCGGGCGCTGGAGGGCGCTGGGCTTTGTATTGATCGTAAATAGTGTTGCGAAACGTGATGCCGGAATGATCAAATATAACGGCCACATGGGTCGGCGCATCGGGGCCGTGCGCATCTTCAACCAATTTGAAAATCATGTTGCAATACCCCGACACCGCGCCAACGGGCATGCCGTCAGACGCACGGGTCAGCGGGGGCAGGGCGTGGTAGGCCCTAAAAATATAGGCCGAGCCGTCAATCAAATGCAGATGATGGCCCTTGCCGAACGCCATTTCAGTGCTGCCCGCCACTACCGGCCTTTAGCACAAAGCGTTTATCGCAATAACCACATTCAACAAAACCGGTATCGGCGGGAATTGTTAGCCAAACACGCGGGTGCCCGCCGGTGCCACCATCACAGGCAATGCGCGTGGTGGTCACTTCTTCAACTTCAGGTGCGTCGGTTGTCATCTCTCACTCCATAATCTGGCGCTATGATAGCGGCCCGGCCCAACGGGGCAAGTTATTAAGCTTTGGAAATCATCCGGCCCAAGGGGTGGCCGCTAACGATATGCATATGTAAATGCGGCACCTCTTGCATGCCAGCATCGCCTGCATTGGCGATCATCCGATACCCTTGTTCCCTTGAGCCGGGCGAAAGGTTCAACGCATCAACCACGGCAACAATCGCGGCATTATACCCCAATTGTTCCTCCGCGCTGGCGTTTCGGGCGAAATGGTCAAAATTCACGTAAGGCCCTTTGGGGATAACCATTACATGGATTGGCCCTTGTGGCGCAATATCATGAAAGGCTAGCGCATGTTCGGTTTCCAAAACCTTGTTGCACGGGATTTCGCCGCGCAGGATGCGGGCGAAAATGTTTTCGGTGTCGTAGCTGTAACCCATAAATCCGGTCCTTAAATCAAGCCATGCACGCTGAACAGCGCTTTCAAATCAGCCTCGGGCCGCGCGCCGATATGGCTGATAACCTCACCCGCTGCCAAGTTGCCCATCCGCAAGCAGCTTACCGCATCACGCCCGCTGACAACGCCAAACAAATACCCGGCGGCAAATAAATCCCCCGCGCCGGTTACATCCATCACTTTGGCGGCTGTGGCTGGGTCATGGTAATCTACGCCCTCTACATAGGCATACGCCCCATTCGCGCCAACCGTGCAGGCCAACATCGGCACATCCTTGCGCGCCAATGAAAACGCAATGCTCAGATCGTCGGTTTCATATAGCGATTTAAGCTCATGCTCATTGCAAACCAGCAGATCAATATGGTCATGGATCAGGGTGCGGAATGCATCACGGTGGCGGCTTACGCAAAAAGGGTCGGACAATGTTACCGAAACTTTACCACCGGCACCTTTGCAAGCTGCAATGGCCTTGGCAAATGCGGCATGGCTGTCTGGCCCATCAAAACGGTAGCCTTCTAAATATAGCCACTCAGCTTCAGCCATCTGGGCTTCGTCAATATCATCAGGGGCCAAAAATTCGGACACACCCAAATATGTATTCATTGAGCGTTCATGGTCGGGTGACACCATAACCATGCAACGCCCGGTTTCCGCCGCATGGCTTGCCGGGGCTAGCGGCGTATCAAAATCCGCGCCCTGTGCGCGCATATCATGGGTGAATATTGCACCCAACTGATCATCCTTAACCTTGCCAACATAGGCGGTGCGCGCACCAAGGGCGGCAAGGCCAGCAATTGTATTTGCGGCAGATCCGCCCGAAACTTCGCGCGCTGGGCCCATATGGCCATAAAGTTCGGCGGCGCGAGAGGTATCAATCAGGGTCATAATGCCCTTTTCAATGCCGTATTCCTCCAAAAACTCATCTTCGACGCGGGCCAACACATCAACCATCGCATTGCCGATGCCAATAACCTGATACTTTTTCATATTATCTTTTCCTCAGATTCGCACAGATCGGCGATAATACAGGCACCGCAGCTTGGTTTGCGCGCCTTACAAATATAACGGCCATGCAAGATAAGCCAGTGATGCGCTTGGCGCTGATAGGCCATGGGCACGTTATCCTCAATCGCGCGTTCAACCGCAACCACATCACGCCCCGGCGCAAGGCCCGTGCGGTTTCCAACGCGGAAAATATGCGTATCAACCGCCTGTGCCGGGTGGCCATGCACCATGTTGAGCAGCACATTGGCGGTTTTGCGCCCGACACCTGGGAGCGATTGAAGTGCAGCGCGCGACGTTGGTAATTGCCCACCATAATCATCAACCAAAATTTGGCTTAGCTTAATAACATTCTTGGCCTTTTGGCGAAATAGCCCGATAGTTTTGACATGCTCAGTCACCCCCGCTTCGCCCAGATTAAGCATTTTTTGCGGTGTGTCAGCGATTTTGAACAGGGCGCGGGTGGCCTTATTCACACCAATATCGGTAGCTTGGGCTGAAAGCGCGATGGCCACCAACAACGTGTAATCATTCACATGCTCAAGTTCACCCTTGGGTTCGGGTTCAGATGCCGCAAAACGGGCGAAAATTTCGGATATCTGATGATAGTTGAGCTGTGCTGTCATGGGGCCACTTGGCACGCTAGGGGCGGAAAATTCAAGCCTTCGATTGCGCAATTTCCGGGTGGTGCGGGCGCCGGGCGGCGAGGCATACTGGCGCAAAGGATATAACCATGACCGATGAAACACGTTACCATTATGCCCTGATTGGCCGCGCGATTGATTATATCGACGCCTCGGTCGATGATCGGCCGAATCTGGATGATGTTGCCCGTGCGGTTGGCCTTAGCCCGGCGCATTTCCAGCGACTCTTCAGCCAATGGGTTGGCGTTAGCCCCAAACGCTATCAGCAATACCTAACCCTTGACCACGCGCGCAGCTTGCTCGCAAACCGGTTTTCGGTGCTGGATACGACCATGGCGACAGGTCTTTCAAGCCCCAGCCGGTTGCATGATTTGTTTGTACGATGGGAGGCGATGAGCCCCGGCGAATACGCCCAAGGTGGGGCGGGGTTGGTGGTCAATTGGGGCTGGTTTGAATCGCCCTTCGGGCCCTTGCTGGCCATGGGCACGACGCGCGGCATTTGTGGCATGGCCTTTGGCGCTGAATTGGGTGCCGAAATGGCCGAAGCCGATTTGCGTGCTCGCTGGCCAAAGGCTGAATTCCGGCACAACACAGCGGCGCTGGCGCCTTGGGTGAATGCAGCCCTTGGCCAGCACGGCGAATGTCCTTTGGTCATGATCGGGTCTCCACTTCAGATCAAGGTATGGGAGGCGTTGATGGCGATTCCCTCTGGTCATGTTACAACCTATTCCGAAATTGCCCGCGCCATTGGCAGCCCAAAAGCGGTGCGCGCCGTGGGCACGGCGGTAGGGCGCAACCCAGTTTCATGGCTAATCCCATGCCATAGGGCCTTGCGCAAATCGGGTGCATTGGGGGGTTATCATTGGGGTTTGCCCGTCAAGCGTGCGCTATTGGCTTGGGAATCGGCCCGACTTGAGGCCGGATGAAATAGGCGACAATCAGCCAGTTTTTTGGCGCTTTATGCGCGGATACTTGCGCCTTCGGGCTGCATAAGGTCTAGTTCAATCAACAATTTTTCCAAGCGAAGGGAGTTACCATGTTTGGTTTGAAGACAATGATGGTTGTAGTTTTGTCAGGCGCAATGGCGCTATCGGGCTGCACCAACCCAGATGGCACAGCAAATAATACCAATACTGGTGTTGTTGGCGGTGCGGCACTTGGCGCGCTTGTCGGTTCACGCGTGGCCGGAAATTCGACCCGCGGTGCCGTTGTTGGCGCGCTGATCGGCGCAGCCGCAGGCGGTGCGATTGGTAACCAGCTTGACGCCCAAGAACAAGCCTTGCGTGCGCAAATGGGTGGTTCAGGTGCCGTAATCACCAATACTGGTAGCCAGCTTATCGTAACTTTGCCTGAGCAAATCACCTTCGCGGTTGATTCATCTCAGCTGAAGTCAAGCTTTATTGGCAGCTTGCAAACGCTCGCATCCAATCTGCGAAGCTACCCCAATACCTCAATTGAAGTTGTTGGACATACCGATTCTTCGGGCGATGCCGCCTATAACCAAAGCCTGTCAGAACGCCGCGCGGCGTCTGTGCGTTCGGTCCTCATCAATTCCGGTGTGTCGGCTGGTCGTGTGCGGGCGTTCGGTATGGGTGAAAACCAGCCAGTGGCGTCAAATTCTAGCCCAGCGGGCCGTCAGGCCAATCGTCGGGTTGAAATTTACATCACACCTATCCAATAAGACTAACGATCAGTTTGATCAGGGGGCCTTATGGCCCCCTTTTCTTTTGGGCAAATGGTCTGATAAACTGACCGAAAAGGTAGGTATCATGCCCTTTGAGCCCGTTTCTGCTGAATCCGTTTCCGACGCCGTTCAGCGCCAAGTTGAAGCCCTTATTCTGCGCGGCGTGCTACGTCCGGGTGAACGCCTGCCGAGTGAGCGCGATATGGCGCAACGCTTAAATGTGTCGCGCCCCAGCCTGCGTGAGGCTTTGGCTGCACTTGAAAAAGCCGGGCTGATTGAAACGCGCCCAAATACCGGGGCGCGTGTCGCGCAGGTTTTCGGGTCCATCTTCACCGAACCATTGCTTGCGCTGTTTTCGACGCATGAAGAAGCCTTGTTTGATTTCCTAACATTTCGGCGTGAAATTGAAGGGCTTGCAGCTGATCGTGCCGCGCGCGAAGGCAGCGATGCTGACCTTTCAGTCATTGACGCAACCTTCCAACGCATGGAAGCCGCGCATTCCAAACGTAGTCCCGAGCAGGAATCCTCGCTTGATGTGGATTTTCATATGTCGATTGTTGAGGCAGCGCATAACGTTGTGATGTTGCATGTCATGCGTTCAATGTTGGAAATGTTGCGCGCCGGGGTGTTTTACAATCGGCAGCTTTTGTTTCAGGTAAAATCGATTCGGGATGAATTGCTCGAACAACACCGCGCCATTAATATAGCGATTCAGGCGCGTGAACCGGCTGCCGCCCAAGCCGCAGTTGTGGCACATCTACACTTCATTGAAACCGCACTACACCAGCAGTTTCGGCAAGGGCGAAATGAAGCGATTGCCCAGCAGCGGTTGGAATTGGACAAACTGCGCTGACAAAAAACCCGGCCATTGGCCGGGCTTTTTATTTGCAAGTTGCTGTAGCTGTTTAGTTGAGCCGCGCGCCCATATCTGCAATTGCAGAATCAAGCATCGCATCGGCGTCAGCTTTGGGCATTTTGGCCGAGATCACTTCGCCAGCTGCGGCGACCGCAACGGCAATAGCTTGATCGCGAACCGAACGCAATGCCCGCGCTTCAGCTGCTGTGATCTGCTCTTCGGCGGCCTGGAGACGCCGCGCGATTGACCGCTTCAACTCCTCCTTGGCAACTTCAGCCGCAGTGCGGGCCTCTGCTTTGGCATGGGCTACAATCTCGGCTGTTTGGGCCGCCACGTCTTTTTGCTTGCGCTCAAAGCTCGCCAATAGCGACTGGGCCTCTTCCTTCAGCGCCCGGGCTTCATCCAGCTCGGCGCGAATGCCTGCAGCGCGGCCATCAAGCATCCCCGTTACTTTGCCAGGTACACCAGCATATAACAAAACGCCAATGAACAGCACAAAGGCGATTGCGACGACGATGTTGGTATCATTAAGAAATTCCATCATCCTATCCTTTCACCCGGGCCGCGATGGCCTTGTTAAGCGCCGTATCGTCCAGCGCTGTTGGCACCAGTTTGCGGACCAGTTCAATTGCCGTATCGCGCGCAACAGTTTCCACGGCCTTGGCTGCACCCGCCTGAATTTCGGCAATGCGCCCTTCCGATTCCGAAGCTTTGGCTGCGATTTTCGCGTCAGCACGGCCCGTCGCAACATCCAGTTCTTTCTGAATCTCGGCACGCGTTGCTGTTGAAATCCGCTGGCTTTCAGCGCGCGCCTCAGCCAGTGCAGCATGATAGGCGGCATCGGCCTCTTCAGACTCACGCTTTAAATCAGCAGCTTTTGCCAGATCACCTGTGATGGCGTCCTGACGTTGGTCGATAATTGCCCCAATGCGGGGGAGCGCCAGTTTGGAAATGATGAGATAGACGGCGACAAGCGCAATGAGCAGCCAGAAAATCTGGTTGCCAAAGGTCGCGATATCTAGCTGCGGCATGCCAACAACATGCACGCTTTCTGCGACTGCTTCGCCAGTTGTGGCTTGACCTGCCATTTAGACCTCCGAATTCAAAAGCAGCCCCGAAAGGCTGCGGAATAGGCGGGCCGTTTGGCCCGCCCGAACCGAATGCGAAATCAGGCGACGCCGACGAACATCAGCAGAAGTGCCACGAGGAACGAGAAGATCCCCAGAGCTTCGGCCAGTGCCATACCGATGAACAGCGTAGCGGTTTGCGAGCTGGCAGCTGACGGATTGCGCAGAGCGCCCGACAGGTAAGCTGCGAACACATTGCCCACACCGATGGCTGCGCCACCCATGCCGATACATGCCAAGCCGGCGCCAATTGCCTGCCCCAGTGCGACGATATTGCCTTCCATGAGAGTCTCCTATTTATCTGGAATGCTTAAAAAATAACCCTAGTGACCCGGATGAAGCGCGTCGTTGAGATAGACGCAGGTCAGGATTGCGAACACATAGGCCTGCAAGAAGCTGACAAGCAGCTCGAGGCCAAAAACGGCGGTGATTGCGAAAATTGGCACTACGGCACCAACCCCCAGCGCACCGGCAAAACCGGCAAACACCTTAATTACGGCGTGGCCAGCCATCATATTGCCTGCCAAACGAATGGAATGGCTGGCGGGGCGCACGAAGAATGAGATGATCTCGATGATCGCCAGCACAGGGCGGATCCACCAAGGGGCGGACATGACCCAGAAGAGCTTGAGAAACCCGACGCCATGTTTGCTAAAGCCAATGATTGTCACGGCGAGAAACACGAGCATCGCCAGCACACCGGTTACGGCAATATGGCTGGTGGCGGTAAAGGAATAGGGCAATAGCCCTAGCATATTACTCATCAAGATCAGCATGAACAGCGTCATGATATAGGGGAAATAGGCGAGGCCTTGTTTACCTGTCACATCCTCAACCATTTTGTGCACGAAACCATAAATGATTTCGGCAACTGATTGGCTGCGGCTTGGCACCAATGCGCGGCCCCGTACACCCATAACCAGCAGCGCAAAGATCGCCAGAACGGCAAGGCCGAGCCATAGGGTTTGGTTGGTGGGGGTGTAGAAATTCAGTTCATGACCGCCAAACAAAGGGCGAATCGCAAACTGATCCATCGGGTGGATGTTGAAGGGGCTCGCTTCTTCTGCGCCTACTGCCACGTTAAACCTCGTCTCTCACTTGCCCCGCAGGGCTATTCGTCCCAGCCCAGAAGGGCTATTTATCGTCGGGCTTTTTGCCCTGTTTTTCCAGCTCTTTAGCGGTTTGCAGCATAACGCGCAACCCGGCGGCAAAGCCAAGCATTGTAAACAGCACCAGAAAGATTGGCAGCGTGCCAAACAGGCTATCCAGCCCAAATCCAATACCAAAACCCATGATCACACCAACCACGAGTTCTATCACCATCCGCCAGCCTTGGCTGGCTTTGGCATAATCACTTTGCGCGGCCCGTATGGGCGTATGCGCGGCCTTAAGCGCATCGATTTTCTCGCCGAGCGCGGCTAGCTTTTCCGGATCGGGCTGATCAGCCATGCCCTACCCCTAAAATTCGGTTTAGAATCGGCGGAAAACCGCACGTTTCTCTTTGGCGGACATTAGGCAGAGCGCCTAGTGCTGTCAAGCTGGCTGGGATGGGGATGAAAAACTACTAAGATATTGAAAAATATCAATAAAGTTATGCTGCGACCAGCGGGCGCATCTAAGGCTAACGTGGCGGTGCTGCGCAACGCTATACCAATTGGTTGACCGTTCCCACTGCGCTCTGATAGGCAAATTTGATGGAAATGAACCGAGAATCGCGCTTGGACGCAACATTTGCAGCGCTTGGTGATCAGACCCGGCGCGCGCTGCTTTCACGGCTAGTGGCGGGTGATCAGCCGATATCAGCGCTTGCCGCGCCCTTTGATATGACACTGGCAGCCATATCCAAGCATCTGCAAATATTGCTGCGCGCTGGGCTGATTAGCCAATCCAAACAGGGCCGCGAAACCGTTTGTCGGGCCGAACCTTCGGGCGTTCAGGCCGCGCTTGTTTGGTTGGAGTCTTGCGGGCAATTGGATGGGGAAGACCTTTCAGCCATCGAACGGTTATTGGCAGGCATTATGGATGATGATGCACTTCTGTCAGGTGATGTGTTCGACCCAGATAGCGATTTCACCTAAATATCCTGGCGCACCACATCAATGACCAACACATCGCGCGAAAGTGCACCCAGCACTTCCGCCGATGCCGCACGCAGGGCGCTGCGTAGGTCAGTCATTTTTTGGCCCGTGGTAAATGCGCCATCAAACCCGCCCGTATTGGCATGACGAAACAGCACCTGTAAAAACGCATCGCGTAGTTTTGGTTCTTGGGCATAGACGGTTGTGGCGCCGCCGGGGTCGGTTTCAATGGACAGGGACAAAACCACAAGCGCGCGTACGCGTTCAGGGGTTAGTACCGGAATAACGAATTGCCGTTCCAAGCGCACATATTCGACGCTTGCGGCGGGCGCGTCGCCCCCATGGCCATCAGTGCTGGCGGCCGGGGCATGTGTGGTAGCGTCGGCCAGCGGGTCGCAATCAGGTGCTGGATGCGCCTCATCGGGCGCGCCATGCGCATCGGTTGCAGGTGCATCATGGGCGGTTTGATCAGGTGCAGCGCAGTCTGCATTGGCGCTTTCGGTAGCCGGGCGCAACGTCAGGCCCGCGCCCGCGCCACCAACCAGCCCTAAAACCATCAGCAAAATGGGCAGTATTTTTTTCATCGCAGCCTCCTAAAACGGTGCAATCACGTCAAAAATCTGCTGGCCATAACGCGGCTGCTGCAAATCGGTTAGCTGGCCACGGCCACCATATGAAATGCGCGCGCCCGCCATTTTGTCATAGGTAATTTCATTGTTGCGGCTAATGTCTTCGGGCCGGATGATGCCGGCGATTGCCAATTCGCGCAGTTCAAAATTTACCCGCACCTCTTGCAAGCCCTGCACAACCAAATGCCCATTGGCCAACACATCAACCACTGTCGCCGCAATGCGCAGCGTAATTTTTTCGGTGCGGTTCACCGTGCCCGTGCCGGAACTGGACGAGTTAGAGCCAAAATCAGCGGCGGGGTCTAGGCTCGCGCCTTCTGGCAGGTCACCGTTTATGTTTTCGGGTAGGCCCATGAGGGCGGCAATGCTCATATTTTCGCTGCCAGAACGGCTGCGCCCGGTCGTGTTTGACAGTTGAGCGCGGTCATTAATGTCTATGATTATGGTGAGTATGTCGCCCGTCGTTGCAGCCCGCCGATCGCCAAATAGTGATGTTGGCCCCGAGGCCCAAAGCGAGCCTTGCTCATAAAACTGTCTTTGCGGGGCCGCCGCCGCCCGCGCCATCGCCGCCCGCTCGGGTGACACATTCGGCGCAACCGCGTCTGAAACCGGTGTCATATGGGGGGCTTGTCCGATATCGGCCAGCCGATCAAGACAGCCTGAGAGCAGGCCGAAACTCATAAAAGCGATGAGAACATTCTTCATCATAATCCGACCTCAATCTCTCCATCAGCGCGCACGCGCCCCATGACCACGACGCGCGATGTCAGGTTCATCACGCGCACCATTTCGCCCAAGCCAGCCCTATCAAGCGCGCGGCCTTCTGTGGTGATGCTCAGCAGCGCTGTGGAATAGCGCAGCACCACGAGTGCGTTACGCTCAACCAGCGCTGGCGGGCCGATTTCGGTCAATAAAATTGGCCGCCCGGCATAAATATTAACTCGCGCTTCTTGCCCAACCACCAAGCCTGGATCGTCAATTCCACCGGTGAAAAACTGGTCAGACATGGCCAGATGATCGGCGGTGATAATTGTAGCGCTACGAATAGGGGCTGCGGCCACCAAAACCTGTGCCGACACGGGGGCTGCCATTAGGCAAATTATGGTCAATAGAATACGCATCAGCGGATCTGCGTGGTTGCGCCGAGCATCTGGTCGGCTGCAGTAATCACTTTGGCATTAAGCTCATAGCCGCGCTGGGCTTCAATCAGCTCGGTAATTTCGCGCACAGCATCAACCGAGCTGCTTTCGAGATAGCCTTGGCGCAACGTGCCGCGCCCATCTTGACCGGGAACGCCTATCTGTGGTTGGCCAGAAGCCGTGGTTTCCAGGTACATATTGCCGCCAATCGCCTCAAGGCCCATATCATTCACAAAGGTTGCTAGCGAAATTTGGCCAAGTAATTGCGGTGCGGTTTGATCAACGAAATAGGCATAAACCTCACCATCGGCATTAACAGTTACCGCGCGCGCATCTTCGGGAATCGTCAGATCGGGGATGACGGCATAGCCTTCCGATGTCACCAATTGCCCGTCGCCAGAAAGTTTGAGCGCGCCATCACGCGTATAGGCGCTAGCACCCGAGGGGAGTTGAATTTCTAAATAGCCACGGCCCTCAATGGCCAGATCAAGGTCGCCGCCGGTTTCCTTCAGGCTGCCCTGTGCCACATTCATGGCAATGGCGGCAGTGCGCACACCCATGCCAAGCTGCACCCCGGTCGGCAATTCAGTGCCTGAAGCCGAGCTAACAGTGCCGGGCCGGGCCACCTGCTCATAATGCAGGTCTGCAAATTCGGCGCGCCGGGCGTTATAGGCGGTGGTGTTCATATTGGCGAGATTGTGGGAAATCACCTCAACCCGCGTTTGCTGCGCCGCCATGCCAGTGGCTGCAATTTTTAAGGCGTTCATAACGTTTCTCCTATTTTAGGCGCGCTGGCCAAGGGTGCGGGTAAGGCCGCTTATCCGGTCATGTTCTTGATCAAGCAGCTTTTGGCCCAGCTCATAACTGCGTTGCACCTCAATCATCCGGGTAATTTCAGAAACCGCGCTCACATTGGACCCCTCAACAAAGCCCTGCCGAACGGCAGCGGTTTCAACGGGGTTCAGTGCGCCGGCATATTCAAACAACACGCCGTCACGCCGCGTTATCGCGCTTGGGTCATCCGGCGAAACTATGGCCAGTCGGGCAATCGGGCGGTTATCGGCAGAAATAGTGCCGTCACTGGCCACAGAAATTGTGCCCGCATCGGGGGGCAGGAATATCGGCGCGCCGCCATCATCAAGCACGCGAAACCCATCCATATTCACCAATTCACTTTGCGCGTTGATGGAAAAGGCCCCGGCGCGGGTCAGCGCTGTGCCGGTCTGGGTTTGCACGGTAAAAAACCCGTTACCCTCAATCGCCATATCCAACTGGCCGCCAGTTTCGCGCAACACGCCTTGGGCGCGATCGGTATAGCGTACCCGCGCATCGGCCATGGACAAGTTGCCGCCTTCCACAGGCAGTGCGGCAATCACCTCGGCAAACAGCACGCCTTCGCGGCGAAACCCGGTGGTTGACGCATTGGCGATGTTATTGGCCACCGCCTGCATTTCGCGCAGCAACCCGGCTTGGCGGGTCAGCGCGACGTAACCAGTATTGTCCATGATCGTCCTTTCAGTTTACGGCGCGACGATCCGCGCGATCACTTGATCGGTGTAAAAATTCACCAAAAGCTGGCTGGAATAGCCCATCGTCAGCCAAAAGGTGCCCAGAATGGCCGCAAGTTTTGGCACGAAGGACAGCGTCATTTCTTGCACCGAGGTCAGCGCTTGAAACAGCCCAATGATCAGCCCAACAATTAAAGCAACGGCGAGCACTGGCAGCGATACGACCAGCGCCAACCATAGGCCCTGATGTAGCGCGTCCAGAACCTGCGCGCCGCCCATTACACGGGCATCCGCAGAATTTCCTGATAGGCTTCAACCACCCGGTCGCGAACGGCGACGGCGGTTTCAATCGCCAATTCAGACGCGGCCAAGGCCTCTACAACGGTTTGGGGGTCAGCCCGGCCCGCCATGCCTTCCATCGCAGTTGTTTCACCGGCCCGCAGCGTGGCCATAAAATCATCGGCGATGGCCGCAAAGGCTTGCCCGGCCTCGCTTGGGGCCTGCCCAGTGGCGGCAGGGCGGGCAATGGCTTGGGCATTGGTATAAAGCTGTGAGGCAATGAACGGATTGGTTTCCATTGGGGGGCTCCTTGGGGCGTGGGGGTTAACGGCGCAGCAGCGAAAGCGCTGAACTGGCCATTTGGCGGGCTTGGTCAAACAGGCGTAAATTCGCCTCATAGCTACGCTGGGCTTCGCGGGCATCGGCGATTTCCAACACAAGGTTCACGTTGGAGCCGTCGTAGTAGCCTCCGGCATCAGCCATGGGGTGAGACGGGTCAAAATGGCGCGTTAGCGCGGTTTGGTCGAGCATGACTGAACCCGTTTCCACCGCGCCCGCCGCCAGGCTTTCAAACGAAACAAGCTTACGGTGATAGCCCGGCGTATCGGCATTGGCGATGTTTTCGCCGACCAGCCGCATGCGCGCAGATTGCGCCGCCATGCCTGAGGCCGAAGCCGCCATTGATGCAATAAGATCAGTCATAAATTCTCCTAGCGGCGTTTGCCGATGGCGCTGCGCAACATATCCAGCGATTTGGTCCAGACGCCGAGCGCCAGTTCATGGTCTTGGCGTATGGCGGCGGCACTCATCATTTGCGCTTCAATGGCGACATCATTGCCATTGGGTGACATGGCCCCGATTGTGGCAAAATCGCTTGCCCGGCCGGTAGCGCCACCAAGGGCTGTGCCTGCCGCCGCGCCAAAATGGCCAGCGCGGGTGGCGGTAAGCTGAACACCATCCGCGCCTGCCCATACATCGGCAAAGGCGGGCAAGTCACGGGCGCGGTAGCCCGGTGTATCGGCATTGGCAATGTTTTGGGACACGAGCGAAAGGCGCGCGCCGGAATGCTGCGCCAGGCCAGAGGCCATTTGTAAAATAGTCAGATCAAAACTCATATCGGGGATTCTCCCTCGGGTGACTTGAACTAAGGCTTAAGGATTTACGGTGAATAAAAGGTAACCCGGCCAAATTTGGCCCCAAAAAGATGGATCAAGTTTTATGCATTTGGATTTTGCCCCTCTTTCACGCGCATTAGCGCATATCCCACGGCGCCAGCGTTGTGGGCGAGTCGCGGCGGTGGGTGGGGGCACGGTTTCGGCCAGTGGTTTGCAATCACATGCTCGAATAGGTGACCTTGTGCGCCTAAAACTGCGCGATGGCAGCGAGACCGGGGGCGAGGTTGTGGCCCTCGTGGCGGATGCGGTGAGGATTATGACCTATGCGCCGACTGACGGCATCGCTATTGGTGATCAGGCCATGCTGATGCCAGATTTGGGCGCTGCACCCGATGCCAATTGGCTTGGCCGCATGGTCGATGCCTTTGGCGCGCCGCTTGATGGGTTGCCACTGTTTGACGGCGCGCTATCCACGCCACTGCGCGCCAACCCGCCACCAGCAGCGGGGCGCAAGGCACTCGGCAAGCGGCTATCAACCGGGCTTGCGGTATTTAATACCATTTTGCCAATTGCGCGGGGCCAACGGATTGGCGTTTTTGCTGGGTCGGGGGTTGGGAAATCTTCGCTACTCGGCGCGTTGGCGCGGGGCATTGAGGCGGATGTCGTCGTTTACGCGCTCATCGGCGAGCGCGGGCGCGAGCTGCGCGAATTTACCGAACATGTTTTGGGCGCCGAAGGCATGGCCCGCGCGGTGGTTGTGGCCGCCACATCTGACCAATCTCCGCTTGTTAAACGCCGCGCGGCCTGGATGGCGATGGCCGTGGCTGAATGCTTTCGGGACCAGGGTAAGCATGTGCTGCTTGTCACCGATTCGATTACCCGATTTGCCGAGGCGCATCGCGAGGTGGCACTGTCGGCGGGTGAAACACCCAGCCTGCGCGCCTTCCCACCCTCAACAGCCAATCTTATCGCACAATTGGCCGAACGCGCCGGGCCGGGCCCGCAGGGTGCGGGCGATATCACAGCCATTTTCAGCGTGCTTGTGGCCGGGTCGGACATGGAAGAACCCGTGGCCGATATTACGCGCGGTGTGCTTGATGGCCATATCGTGCTGGACCGGGCCATAGCCGAGCGTGGCCGCTTTCCGGCGGTTGATGTGCGGCGTTCCGTTTCACGCGCACTGCCCGGCATTGCAAGCGCGGCTGAAAATGAAGTGCTTGCCAAAGCGCGCCGCGTGACCGCCGCCTATGAAAACGCCGCGCCGATGATCCAGACCGGGCTATACGCAGCGGGTTCGGATGCAGCAGTAGACGAAGCGATTCGTCTTTATCCGAAGCTGGAGGAGTTTTTTACGCTGCCCGCAACCGAGGGCGTGGCGCTAAGCTTTCTCGATTTGGCCGAACGCTTAAAAATGCGCCCGCCAACCGGCTAGCGGCGCGACAGGTTAAGTATATTTTGCCAAGCCGAAGCGGCATTTTGCATGAGGGTCAACGCGCCATAGCCCGGCGTCATTGGCCCCGGCCCTTGCGCTGCAACCTCACGGGCAAAATAGTTGCGAAGAATTTTATCTATATATTCTGGTTGGCGTAGCGCAGCAGGGTCATCCGTGCCCAGCAAGCGTTTCGCTCCTTCACGAAACAGGCGCTGCTGGCGGTCCACATCCTTGATGCTGCCCGTTTCACTTGGCAGACCCAGCCCCTTTTCCAAAATCTGGCGCAATGGTTTGTTGCCCATCAGTTTAAACCACTGCACCGAAAGGCTTGAACCGCTCGTATAATTCTGCATTTCGCGCTTAAAATTTAACGCAAGCCGCATTGATTCGTCAACATTGCCAACGGCGCGTTCATATTGCCGCGTCACATAAGCCTCGGCAATTTTGCTAGCAAAATCGGATAATCGGACATTTGTGCCGGCCAAATCACCATAGCCAAAGGCCGCCGCCAGTTTTGCAAAACTCGGGTCGGATATTTTATTGGCAAAAGCATCTTCTGCCTCACTGCCTTCAACCAATACTTTCCGAATATAGGCCCTATGGGTCTGTTTATCATCAAGGCCGAACGCCCCCAGTGCCACTTTTAGCAACGAGCGGTCGGCGACCAGTTTTTCGGCTGTGTCGGCTTTGGCAATATTCGCCTTGAAATACGCCACTTCACGCTGAATTTCTGGCCCCCGTTCAAAGCTATTGCGCTGTGCCGCATCGGTGCGTTGCAATAGCTGCCAGCCAGCATAACCAGTTAGCGGTAAGGCGGGAATAAAGCTCATGGCGCGGCAGCCATCAGCCGGGCTTCTTGGGGCAGTAGGTCGCGCAGCGCCTTTAGTGCTTGATAAAACTTTTGCGCCGCCACATTTTGGCGTGCTGTTTCCAGAAGGCCATGGCTTTCACCATCGGTGAACACTTGGCCAAGCTGCGAAATGCCGGTCAGCAATTGCCTTTGGCCAAGCGCTGAATCCGCCTCACCAGCCAGCACAAGCTGTGCAATATAACAAACCCGCCGCACAGGGGTATTTGCGTCTTCGGGGTGGATGGCGTCGCGCAGCCGCAACACATTCGCATCGGCGGTCAGCACGTTCAACCTTGTGCGCCGATCGCCGTTTTCCATAACAACACCGTTGATCATAATCCGCTCACCGGGACGCAGTTTTAAGACAAGGCCGCTCATGGCGCCACCGGGGCATCGGCGCGCAAACCGCGCATAACGGCGGTGTTGATTTCGACGAGAATATCGGGCGTTGCTTCGCCATCCAGCACCTTTTTACTATGGACCTGCGTAAACTCACATAAAAAGAAAATCCGCGCCCGCAGGCTTGCTGGCAGGTTATTTTGGGCACTGGCCACATCGGCTGCCAAAACGGTCCACAGGCGCTGATTGTCACACAAGGCTTCGGCCAATTGCGCATAGACACCCGTTTTGCCGCCCGCATGCGCGGCGAGTTTGGATGTGGCACGGGCAAAGGCCTTATATTCAATGCTGCGGGTTGTGCCGGTTTCCCCGGCGGGGCGCGCATACAGCGATTTGGCCATCACGGTGGCATTCATAGCAATAATCTCCTGTCAAATCGGTTTTACCGAGGGGTGGGCAGGGAAAAGGCGGGGCCGAAACCCCGCCTTTGCAGTAGACCTAGCGGAACAAAGACAGGATGTTCTGCGGGGCCTGATTGGCAATGGATAGCGATTGTGTTGCCAATTGCTGCTGCACCTGTAGCGCCTGCAACCGGGCCGAGGCCTCTTCCATATCGGCATCGACAAGTGCGCCAATACCCGTTTTCAGCGAATCCGTCAGCTTGCTCACAAATTCAGACTGGTTGTCGATACGAGCCTGTGACGAACCAAACGCCGCAGCAGCATCAATAGATGTCTGGATCAGGCCTTCAATCGCGGCCAGTGCCGCCGCCGCATTGCCGCCGCCGCCATTATCAACATTCAAAGTTGAAAGGGCACCAAGGCCGCCAGCACCGGCTTCAAGCGAATTACCAACAACCGTAATCGCATCAGCGCCATCATTGGTCAGCGTAATGACACCCGCATCAACCGTGGTATTCACCGTAAGGCCAAGGCCACGAATTGCGTCGGCCACGCCAACGGCAATGGTTTCCGCCGCAACGTTGCCTACGGCCACATCTTCAGTAGTCACTGTATAGGTTGCTGTGCGATCACCGATTGAAATGGTAAGCTTGTCGCCGGCCGTGTAATCGGCATTGGCGCCAAAACCGATATCAACAGTGGCCGCGGCATCCAGCGTTTCTGAGAAATTCTCAGCATTTGCGCCCGTGGTGCCACCAGACCCGGTAAAGGCGTTGGTTATAGCCCCGCCGGAGCCGATGGAAAGATCTTGGCCAGACACTGTAATTGATGATGCCGAAACAGATCCATCGCTTGCGCGGTCAAGCGAGGCCAAAACATCAACCGAGGCATTGGTCCCGTTTACCAAGTTTAACCCGTTGAACTGGGCGGCCGCGACCACCGAACCAATTTGGCCGATCAACTCGCTAATATCTGTTTGTAGCTTTGATTGGCTGGCAGAGGGATCTTGCGCCGCCACGATTTTGGATTTGATCTGGCCAAGCAGGCCGGTGATGGATTCAGACGCTGTGCGCGCCACTGCCACAGCCGCGCCACCGGTTGCCAGCGCATCGTTGATGCCCTTAAAGCCATCAACGTCTGATTGCATAGTCTGCGAAATGGCCCAAACAGACGCATTGTCACGCGCGGTATCAACCTTTTTGCCGGTCGAAATTTGGCCCTGCGTTACCCCCAAGTTTTTGTTGATCTGGGTCAGGGTCTGCAGCGCAACCATCGCGCTACTATTTGTAAGAATGCTAGACATTTTGTATTCCTTCGGCGTGCAGTGCATTCGACACCGCGATGTTACATGTCACCTGTTTTCGGTGATGAGGACGCCGTTCTGACGTTTTTGCGGGCCTTTTGGCGCGCTGTCCGATCACGAAGATCGTAGGGCCAGATTGCACATCTGAGTCTGAAACAATCCTTAATGCGAAGATGATTCGGCCCCATCAAATACCGTCAATTTGTTGAAAAACGCCGCTGTATCAGGCGCGATGCCCACCCAATGGGCCTTGAGATTCAACCTGAACCCGTTTGCCATTGGCGGTGTAGGTTTGCATGCTGTCAGCACTTCTGGATGCGTGTGATAGCTGATCTAGGGCCTGCCGCATGCCTTCAAGCGCGGCCTTAAGTAAGCGACGGTTGCGTTCAGCGCGGGCTTTGATCTGCGCGCCGAATTCGGCAAGCGCACGGTCACCCGCCCGCCCGCCATTGCCAAGGCTTTGGAACAAGTGGTCACGCGCGGCACAAAGCGCTGGAAGGGCTGCCAGATTGCCTGAAAGCAGCAATGCGCGTTCATCATCAAGCAAACGTAGTAATTTGCGCGCGCGCAATTTTGCGTTCAGCCCGTCAATCATCACGCCCCTCCGCCCGCAACATGGCCTGATAAATCGGCTCAGCCAAACCAAGCCCGCCGGATGCCACCATAGCGCGGGCCTGTTGTTCGGCCAGCATGGTTGAATAGGCCGCCTCGCCCGCGCCACCCCCAAAGGTTTCGCGCGCATCACCTAGCCCGGCCTGTTGCAACATCAATCCAAGGAAAACGGCCTCAAATTCCTCGGCCTTGTCGCGCAGGGCAGCGTTACGCCGCGCCAATTCGGGCTGGCTTGGCGCGCTAGGGGGTATGATCGGGGGCAGTTCCATTGGCAAATCCTTTTGGGTTTTACGCAGTCTGCCCGAGGCTGGTAAAAAAATAGTAACGGTTTGGCGCCAATGTGACCTTACCCATTAGAAAGTTCACCCATGGATATTGCACAGTTAATTGAAACAGCCACCACGCCTGCTAGGGGCGCTGATCGGTCTTTACTGGCCACCAAGCACGGCGAAGCCACTGCGGCTACGCCCTTTACGCTCGGCTTGCCGCGACCAGCGCTTCCCACGCCTCAACTTCAGGTGCCGCCAACCCCGTTACAGCCGAATCGTGCTGAAAAACCAGCTGATTCCGCAGCAGATGAAGCCGCAGTAGATGAAGAGGCACTTCAATTGGTTGGGGACTCAGATGTTGCACCACACGGCCCGCCCGCTACAAATCCAAAAAAAATCATCACCCAACCTGACCCAGCGCCTGAAATTTCTTTGCCGGAAAAATGCGTCTACCCCGAAGATCATACTAAAACACCGGTCGCGCCAGGTGACGTTGCGGTGACTTTGCCCCCAACCTTGCCAACACCAATAAGCAAGCCCAAAACCGGGTATGATGATTCGCCCGGTGATCCTATTCCCACCCCAACGCCAGAAACGCCGGTTTCGGCAATAGGCGCGGTCCTCGTTCCGGGCGTAACTTCGCCAATTGTTCCTACAAATCCAGCCAAACCCGTAAATGACGCCAAACAGCGATCAGACACCTATACCGGCACACCGCCGCCTGCGGCGCAGGGTATCCCGGTGCAGGCCAAAACGACGCCAACAATAGCTGTGCCGCCGGTGGTTGTCGGGCCAGCGCCCGAAGTTGAACAGTCGTTCAAATTGAACGTGTTTGATGAAACATCGGCAGTGCCGCCACTATCTGCGCCAACGCGCAGCGCAACCCCGGCCAGCGTTGTTGCTGCGCCACATATTGCCGAACAGCACCGCGCCCAGCAGGTTGCTGGGCAGATTGTCAGCACAATTTCTCGGGCGGAAGGGGACCGTATTGAACTTCGGCTCGATCCGCCCGAACTGGGGCGCGTATTGATACAGCTTCATATGCGCGAAGGGGAAATGAGCGCGATTGTCACAACTGAGCGGGCCGATACCGCCGAATTGATGCGCCGACATGCCGATATTTTGGCGCGCGAACTGGCGCGTGCGGGCCTCGCGGGTGCTGAATTGTCGTTTCGCAGCCAGGCTGAACAGCAAAATCACCAGCATGCCGAACAGGATTCGCGCAATCGTGGCCCGATGGAAGCCACCGGCCCAGCAGGCAGCCCCGCCCAACAGATGGCGCTGGCTGTTGCGCGCGGCCTGACTGCCGATGGCAGCCTCGATATTCGACTTTAACACTCCCAAAAACAGGAGGCCGCGATGGCCGACATTACAACCCCACTTCTACAAGCCGCAACAGCCAAGGTGACAGCAAACCCCGCACCCAATGCTAAGTCAAGCGGCGATGCCACAGGGGATTTTGAAACCTTCCTCAAGCTGCTCACCACGCAAATGCGCAACCAAGATCCGCTAAACCCATCAGATTCAACCGAATTTGTGTCGCAATTGGCCAGCTTTTCCGCCGTCGAGCAGCAAGTCCAATCGAATGCCAAGCTCGATTCGCTGGTTGCGGCCTTTTCGGGGCGCGCAGCCTCAGGACTATCTGACTGGATAGGCCAACAAGTTCGTCATGATGGCACGGCCGAGTTTCAAAGCCGCCCGCTTGACGTAGAAGTTGCGATTGATGGCCGTGCCGATCAGGCGTTTATGGTGGTGCGCGATACGGCTGGAGCCATTGTCAATCGGGTGCCGATTGGGCTGCATAATGACATTGCGATCTGGACAGGAATGCGCGCTGACGGCACCCAAGCTGCGGCAGGGCGCTATCGGTTTGAGGTTGAATCCTTTGCCGAAGGTCGTTCGCTGGGCGTTAGCAATGGCCGCGTTTATGACACCGTGCGCGAGGCGCGGTTAAATGCGGGCCGCGTTGAATTGGTCTTTGGTGATGGATCAAGCATGAATGCAGATGATGTTACATCGGTGCGCGCGCCTGACGCCTAGGGCTTAAGCACAGCGCAATCGCCTAAAAGCCGTCACATGATGTGGCGGCTTTAATTTTCCGGGGCCACATCGGTTGGGTTCAGAAGCGAATCCAAATATGCGCGGCTGGCACGATTAGCCTCAAGCGTGGCACGCGCTGCCACAAGTGTATTGGGTTGTTCAGCCGGCATAGGGTAAAAAACACCCTCAGCCGGGTTTGCAAGGGCCGTTGATTCTGGCCCTGAATCTGTGCCGCGTTGCGCCATATAGCGGGCAAGATCTTGGTTTTCTTGTGGGGCTACGCCATCAACCTGTGACCAAGCCCCCGCCAAAAATGCCGCTGCGGCCCGTGGCTCATCCGCCGCCCCAGCGCGTGAAAGGGCTTCCAAAGCTGCCCCGTGATTGCCCAATTGCGTATGGGCGGCAGCGATCAGTTCAAACGCAGCGGCATCTTCACGGGTTTCAAGCCGATCCAGCACGGATTGGGGCGCAAACAATGCCAGTTCCGCCTGAGCGGCGAGTAGTTGCGCTTGTAAATCACGGGCGGGCGCATCGCCAAGCAATGTTAGCGCGATATCGGGCAATGCCAGCCCCAGCATGTTTTCAGCCAAGGTGCGGCGCAGGGCATCCCCTTCGCGCCCCGGCGGAATTAACGTCGTGTGTTTCAGCACGGTTTCAACATAATGTGCCGGGCGGCCAACATCGGGCCGCGCAGCTTGCAAAATGTCGGCGGCCACGCGGTGCAAATCCGCATCGGCAAGCGGATCATGCCCCAAATCGCCAACAACTAGGTCCAGCGCTTCCGCAAAACCTTTTGTGCCCGCGCGCGCATTGATTTCAGCCAGTCGTAAATCGCGGCCCGGCGTCGTGCCGCGGCGTTCAAATGCTGCGGCACCTAGTGATTGCACCAAAGTTTCAGGTGCCAAAGCGCCTTGCGCGTGAAGCGCACTGGCCCAAAGCACCATAGCTTCCGGGGCGATTTCGGAGTTTTCGGCAATAAGGGCCGCCAATTCAGCCTCGGCTGCGGTAGGGTCGATTTGCAAATTCAATCGTGCGCCAAGCAAACGCATCGCGTCAGATGGCGGCAGACCCGCGCGATTTGCCAGGCCTAAAACGCGCAGCGCAATTTCGGGCTGGGCACGCTGAATAAACGCCTGCCCAAGTTTGGGGGCCAATTGGCTTCGCAAATCGACCGGCAATTCGGCAAAAGCCGCAAGAATGGATTCAACCTCAGCATTGGGTGGCTCGGGCAGGTCTGACAAGCCGATCAGCCGCCACATTTCATGTGCACCACCACAACCTTGCCCTCTATCCAACACGCCACCAGGGGGAGGCGCGATGCCATCAGCGATTTGTGCGAGCTCAAATAATACCGGCGATGCCACTTGTATATCATAGGCTTGAAGCATGGTCAGCGCCTCGCGCCCTAGCCCGTATCGCACATAAAAACGCGCTAGGTTCTCTGCGGCCTCCGGCAGCGGGCGGTCGCGTTCTTCAACCATGGCGCTGTGCAATACCGGCAGTTGGTCGTTAAACCCCCCATCCCCCCCCCAAGCCGCGATGTTGAGCGCCGTATCCTCTATGCAATGGGTGCGGGCGAACGTATTAACGATATCGGCCAATGCACTGCTCCCGTCCCGATCATAAACTGTGGTCGCGGTAATTTGGCGGGTCAGCATGGGGTCCGGTTCATCAAATATGACGATTTCAGGCGCTGGAGCCGGCTCGGGCTCGGGCGTGGCTTCAGGTTCGGCTTGCACAAAATCAATTAACCCTTGCTCGGCGGCGCGCGTAAGTTGTTCCATAAGTGCGGCTTGGGCTTCTGCAACGCGCAACTCGGTCTCAGTCATAGTGGGCGGTGTCGCCATATCCTCATCTGATCCGCGCGGCATATCGGTGCTGGCCGCAAGGTCAACGGGCGCATTATTGGCCACAGTTTGCACGGTTAAATGTCCGTCATGGCTTGGCGTGCTTGCGGTCTCAGCGTCTGTGGGATGGGTCCGCGCAGTTATGGCTGGCGCTGTCATTGATGCGATGCTCAGTTGGGCAATCACGGGTGCGCCGACATCCATATCATGTTGAAAAAGCTGCGGGCTGGCATGGCGGGAAGGCGTTGCGGCATCCGCACTTCTGGCAGCTTGTTCGGCCACAGGTTCGGCACCATCAGGCAGGGCAGCAATGTCCAACACCACATAACGCCCTTGAAAGGCAAAGGCTGTAATCTCGCAGGCGCAAGCTAGGTTCAGTACAAGCACGCCCTCTGTCTCTCCTCGGCGGACAGACGCTGCGGCAAGCCGATTGCGGGGGATGCGTGCAAAAATATCGTCGATATTGAAATTGACGGCACCGCCGCTAAGTCGGAACTCCCAGTTATTTTCGGTTGGCACCAAGGCCCAATTGCGGGCTGGGTCAATTGTCAGCACAAGGCGTGTAAATGTATCATGCTCACCGGATTGGATGGCAATTGGCGCCTGAGCCAATGCGCCGGTTGCCCCAAACAAAACAACAAATGTTGCGGCACGAAACATCATGCCGCTTCAGACTTGGTTGATTTGAGCGCCTCTTCCAGCTCGTTATAGCTTGGGCGCAAATCACTCGGCACGTTTTGGCGGCCGACTTCAATGCACAGATTCGGCGCATGGCCATAAAGGTTTGCCACTAGAACTTCGCGCACAAGTTGGTAAAAATTCTGGTCGTCATCGATAACCGCCTTCACACGGGCGGAAAATGGGCCAACCAACCCATAGGCTAAAAACACCCCCAGAAACGTGCCAACAAGCGCACCACCAATCATTCCACCAAGCACGGCGGGGGGCTGGTCTATCGAGGCCATGGTTTTGATAACACCGAGCACGGCGGCCACAATCCCAAGTGCGGGCAGGCCATCGGCCATTGTTTGCAGCGCATGGCTGGAATGCTGGGCATTGTTGAGCAACGCCTCCATCCGTTTTTCCAATACCTCTTCAACTTGGTTGGGGTCGTTATAGTTCATAGACGCTGCCCGCAGCGTGTCACAAATCAGCGCCATGGATTCGCGATCATTTTGGATTCGCGGATATTTGCTCATCACCGAAGACTCAGCCGGAGCTTCGATATGGGCTTCCAGCTCAACCGGAGAATTGCGCGCGATGCGGATTAGCGTGAACAGCAAACAGAGCAGGTCTTGGTAGTCTTGGGGTTTCCAACGTGGCCCTTTGAAAACTTTGCCGATATCTTTGATTGTGTGCTTCACAACATGCATGCTGTTGGAAATAAGGAAGGCGCCGATTGCGGCCCCGGCAATCATGGTCATTTCAAACGGCAAGGCGTGCAAAATGATACCCATTTTGCCGCCCGCGGCGATGTAGCCACCGAAGACCATAACGAAAATAACGGCTATACCAATGAATCCTAGCATGATCTGATGGCTCTTTCTGTTAGGCAAACTTGCGCATAGTGTCGGGGGGCTTAGTTAAGAACTTGCCAATGCCCGCCTAATTTCTGGGGGCAGCGGCGTTTCGTCCGGCAATAACAACAGTGACTGAATAGGCGACATTCGCGGGCATGGCTGATAGGATGCCTGCCGCATATTCCGGCTGCATGCGCGCCAAAAAACCAGCGGCAAAATTGACATCCATGGTTTCAAATATCGCAGCGGCGGCTTCGGGTTTCATGCGTTCATAAACTGCCGTTAGGCGGGCCACATCCTCATCCGCAGCAGATTCTGCCCGGCTTAACGTGGCCGATAAGCGGCCTTCAGCGGCTTCAAGGGCCTGCATTTGTTCGGCGATGCGCGTTTCAGCCACCGCAAGTGCAGCCTCGCGCGCATTGACATAGGTCTCGCGCTCATCAAGGTTTTGCGCGCGTCCAGCAATTGCTTGCATCAACTCATCCGCATCGCCACTGGGGCGGCAACCAGCCGCATCAGAACTGCTTGCGCCGGTATCGCTATGATCTGGCCCCACAACATCAGAGGCTAGGGCTGCATATTGTTCGGCAATAGCAGGCCCGGCAATGCCAAGGCGGATAAGACCCGAGACAATGAAACACACTAAAATGAACCGCAATGGGCCGGTGCGGCTTGGCTGGCTGGGCGCGCGGGCCATGCTATGCCCCCAGTTTGTGAAGCGCGGAAACCTTCGTCGCGGCCGGTTTGCGCGCCGCAGCCTTGTGCGTTTCGGGCTTAATTTGGCGCGTCACCGGCTTGTCTGCATCACGCTCATGCAATGTCGCCAGCAACAGTTCCAACCGCCCGGCAGCAATTTCTGCGCGCGCGGTCATTTCAACCAATTCACGTGCATTCGCCCCGCTGATTTTTTTGGCAGTGCTCAGCGAAACCTGCATTTCGTCAACCTGTTGGCTGAGGGTGGCAATCGCTGCCCCCAGCCCGGTATCCAGCTTACTTAGCCCCCGCAGGCGGCGCGCCAGTGTGGCGCAGTAAAAAGCAGCCGCAAACACACCTGCAATCATCAACACATCAGCTATTAAGACCATTCTAGCCTCCTATCCCAATACAAATTCGGTAATCAGTACATCGCGAATGTTTTCAGGCCCCGCGACAACCTGCACACGTCGCAGGATTTGGGCCCTTAGCCGCGTTATTGCGGCAGGTTCGCTCAGTTCTTCCTCGGAAACGGCGTGCAAATATGTGTTCAAAACATCCAATATGCGTGGCATCACCGCCACCACCGCCGCTGCCGCGCCTGGCGTAACTTCTAGCTGAGCGGTAAAGCGCAGATGCGTGGCATTGGCATCAGCCCCCAGTGAAATAACCATTGGTTCCAGGGGCACAAAGCTAACCACCGGCATTGCAAAGGCCGCTAAGTCGCCATGCGAATCAGTCTGCGCAGAATTGCCCAAGCCAACCAGCCCCGAAAATGTTGCGTAAAACCCGCCACCGCCCAGCACAATTGCACCAATAAGCCCTATTAGCAGGCCCTTGCCGCGCTTTACGGGCGCTTCGGCTTGCGCGTCGGGGTCAGCAGTTTTGGCCATGTTCGGTCCTAATTCGTGAAACGTGTTTCCCTATTTATGCCCAAGGCGACTAACCAAATCTTAAGCCTGTCGCGTAAATGATGGCCCCAGTCGAACCGCAGGCAGAACGTCGGTGGCAAAAAACGGGGAATGCTCGTGACGCAATTTTTAGCCATGTGGAATGCAATCGAACCACAAAAGCGGCTTGTGGCAATTCTGGCCGTAATCGCAACCCTTGTGGCGATTTATGGGCTTACCCAGGTGGCTGGACGTTCCACCAATGCCTTGCTTTATGCTGGGCTTGAGGCGGCTGAGGCGGGCCAAGTTGTGAGCGCATTGGAAGCGCAAGGTGTCGCCTATGAGGTGCGGGGTGATTCGATTTATGTGCCCGCCGGACAGCGCGATCAGGTGCGCATGTCCTTGGCGGCTGATGGTTTGCCAACAAATGGTGGCGTTGGCTATGAATTGCTTGATTCGCTTTCAGGGTTTTCCACGACCGCGCAAATGTTTGATGCCGCCTATTGGCGCGCCAAAGAGGGGGAGCTTGCGCGCACCATTGTGTCCTCAAGCCTAATTCGCGCCGCGCGGGTGCATATTGCCGCGGCAAGCCAGCAACCCTTTGCGCGTTCAGGCAAGCCGACGGCCTCGGTCACGGTGACCACCGCAAGTGGCCCGCTTGGTGCCCCGCAGGCCGAAGCAATTCGCTATCTTGTCGCGTCGGCTGTCGCTGGGCTCGACCCGCAAGATGTGGCTTTGATAGATTCAGCGCGTGGGTTGGTATTGGCAGGCGCAGGCGGCGCAGCTACGGGTGCTGGCGAGCTTGACCCAAGGGCCGCTGCCATGCGCGCCAATGTGGAGCGCTTACTGGCCGCCCGTGTTGGCCCTGGCAATGCCATTGTCGAACTGACACTCGATACCGTCAGCCAACAAGAAACCGTAACCGAGCGCCTGCTTAACCCCGATGCTCGCGTCGCCGTTTCCCAAGAAACCGAAAGCCGCAGCGAAACTGCGACTGACGCGGCAGCTGGCGGCTCAGCGGTAACCGTTGCCAGTAACCTGCCAGAAACGGGGGCCGCACCGGGTGGGCAGGGCAGCTCGTCGCGCAATGATAACCGCGAAGTTGTGAATTACGACACATCCGAAACGCTGCGCGAAACCCTGCGCCCTGCCGGTGATATTAAGCGCTTGTCGGTTGCGGTGCTGATCAATGATATTGGCGCGCCCGATGCGAATGGGCAATTGGCCTATACCCCGCGTGAAGCGGCTGAAATCGACTCGCTGCGCACGCTTGTGCAATCAGCCGTGGGGTTTGATGCCGCGCGCGGCGATGTTGTTACAATCGCCTCAATGCCGTTTTCACTGCCCCAAGATGCAGGGACATTTGTTCAATCAACTGGGCTGATGGGGCTGTTGGCGACCAATTTGCTAACCCTAATTCAGCTTGGCGTCTTGGCCTTGGTAATTTTGGCGCTGGCGCTCTTTGTGGTGCGTCCGGTTTTGGCCCGCCCCGCGCCGGCAACCATTGCGCCCATGCTTGATGGCGATGAAAGCGACGGCCGCGTTGCGCGCCTTGGTTACAACACCGAAGGCGGGACCAAAGGCGGGCCGCGCGTGATTGAAGATTACTCCGCACCTGACCCAATGGAGCAATTGCGCGCGGCGATGACAGAACGCTCTGAGGATTCGACCCGCCTGCTGCGCAGTTGGATTGAAACTCCGGAATCTGGCGCGGAGACCGCAGCATAATGGGCGCGCTCCGCTTAGAAACATTCATTCCGCTGCCACCAACAGCCAAGGATCAGGGCTTTGCGGGCCCTGATGAGATTGTGGCCCTGCGCGAGGCCGCCTATGCCGAAGGCGTCAAGGCCGGTGCCAGTGCCGCATCAGCAGCCTTTGAGGCGGAAAAATCCAAGCTGCTGGCCCCAATTCTTGAAGCTTTGCAAGATACGATTCTAACGCGGGCCGAGGCCCGAGCTGGCGCGCTCATTGGCCTGCGCCCATTGCTTGATATACTCAGCGCAGCCATTCTACCGCCGCTGGCCTATAACGGCCTCATTGCCGAAATCACCCAAGCGATTGCCAGCGCGGCTGAACAAGCCCCCGATGATATTTTGACCCTCAAGCTCGCCCCTGAAAACGTTGAGGGTATCACGGCAGTACTGAAGCAAACCCCTGCCGAATTTTCAATCGCAGCAGATAGCGCACTTCATCCGCTTGAAGCGCGGCTGTATTGGGCGGGCGGATTTGACGCAATTGACCTTGGCGAAGCGTTAAATGCCGCACAGGCCGTTTGTGCCCGCTTTTTCGCACAACCCAAACCGAACACCCAAAACCCCCGCTCAGATAAGCCCCTCATAGGAGAAGCCCATGCCGGATAGCACCGCAAACAGTTTTGATCGCGAACCCAACGCCGAGGCCGCATTGTCGCGCGAAAGCGCATTGATGGGCGTGCCGATGGAGGTGGTTATTTCCGTTGGTCGCGCACGCCCCCTGATTGGCGATTTATTGAAACTGCGGCGCGATTCCGTGCTGGCGCTTGATAGTCGGATTGAAGATCCGGTTGAGATTTTTGTTGGCGACAAGCTGATCGCGCGTGGCGAGCTTCAAGAGATGGAGGGCGAGCCCGGTAAGCTGGCTGTGCGTCTGATCGAAATTGTTGCCCTGCCCGAAGGGGCTTGAATTTGCGTTTTTCCGCACTCGCACTGCTCTTTACGGTCGCCCTCAGCCCCGCTTTGGCGCAAAGCGTAACGCTGGATATGGGCGATGGTGGCTCCCTCTCGCTGCGCACGGTTCAGTTATTTGTGATGCTGACCTTGCTCAGCCTTGCACCCGGTCTGGCCATCATGATCACGTGTTTTCCGTTCATGGTGACGGTGCTGTCTATTCTGCGCCAAGCCATCGGCGTGCAGCAGGCGCCACCCAATATGATGATAGTTAGCCTCGCGATGTTTTTAACGTGGTTCGTAATGCAGCCGGTATTTTCCGAGGCATGGGCCAGCGGTGTGCAACCCCTTATCGATGGGCAAATTGATACCGAAACCGCCATAACCCGCACGTTGGCCCCATTTCGTATTTTTATGGAAGGCCGCGTTCAGCCCGCCACGCTTGCCATGATGCAAGACGCCTCCCCCCTCCCCGTTAACCCCGAGGACGCAACCCCGCTTGGTGTTCTTGTGCCCTCGTTTTTATTGTCCGAAATCCAGCGCGGTTTTGAAATCGGCTTCTTGGTGTTTTTGCCGTTTCTGGTCATCGACCTTGTTATCGCCGCAGTGCTGATGTCGATGGGCATGATGATGGTGCCGCCCGCCGTGGTTTCACTGCCGTTTAAACTGGCGTTTTTTGTCATTGCAGACGGTTGGTCATTGCTGGCGGGCGCTTTGGTGCGGAGCTATCAATGACAACCTATGCCCCACCTAAACCCGCGAAGATGAGCGTTAGCCGGCGCTTATCAGCGCTTGAAAAATCAGCGGTTATTGTCGCGAATTTGCAGCCTGCCCAGGCGGCACTTGTGCTGCGCGGGCTGCGCACGGCTGACCTACGCCGTTTTTCTCAAGCGCTGCAAAAGGTGCGTGATTTGCATGATGATGCCGTGCGTGATGTGATCCGCGACTTTTTGCTAGCATTGAACAATTCCGCAGCGATAGACGGGGGCATCGCGCAAGCCCGCGCCATGCTGGGTGCTGTTTTGGATGCAGACGTGGTGGATAGGGTGTTGGCCGAAGTTGGTGTGCCAAAGCTTAACCTTTGGGCCTTTATTGCCAGTATGTCTGCCGATGAAATGGTGGATATGCTTGGAGAAGAACATCCGCAAACCATTGGTTGGGTGCTGGGTAGGGTTGCGCCCGATCAGGCACGCAACGTGCTGGGAAAACTACCAAAAACTTTGGCACAGCAGGCGGTGCTGGGCATGTCGGGCAGTCAAAAAATATCGTCTGATACTGTGAAAGTAATCGAGGCCGCGCTCACCCGGCGCTTGCTCAGCAAGGATTAGGCCAGCGGGCCGCCGCTGTTGCCCCGCAAGTGCCACCTAATTTTCTACGCCACAGCCAACCTATGCCGGGGCTTTATTGCACAATAAATTCGGCATGCAGCGCGCCCGCAGCTTTAATGGCTTTAAGAATATCAATCATGTCACGCGCCGAAACCCCCAGCGCATTTAGCCCTTCAATGACCTCGGGCAGTGAAACCGCGGTCTCAACAAGGGCGAGTTGCGTACCCGGCTCTTCATCAATCGTGGCCTCAGTGCGTGGCACGACAATGGTCTCGCCTTCGCTAAACGGGCTGGGCTGGACCACAATCGGCGCCTCTTGCACGCGCAAGGTTAGGTTGCCTTGGCTAACGGCCACACGGCTAATCCGCACATCTGCCCCCAGCACAATGGTGCCCGAGCGTTGATCGACCACAACGCGGGCGCGCATATCGGGCGCAACTTCAATATTTTCCAACAGGCTTATCAAATGTGCGGGCGAGGGTGCGTTGGCAATGCGCAAATCCAATGACACCGTGCCGCTATCTTGCATTACAGCGATCGCAATGCCGAACCGGTCATTGATCGCGCGTTCAATCCGCGCGGCTGTAGTAAAATCAGGGTTGCGCAGCGCCAGGCGCAGCGTGCGCATCGCTGTAAAATCAAACGCAATTTCACGTTCAACACGCGCCCCACCGGGGATAACACCCGCCGTCGGCACGCCTTGGGTTTCAGAAGCGCCATTGCCCGCCGCAACTGTGCCGCCCGCAATAATGGACCCTTGGGCCACCGCATAAATTTGGCCATCGGCGGCGTTCAGCGGGGTCATAATCAGCGTGCCGCCCATGAGGTTGGATGCATCACCAATCGTTGACACGGTCACATCAATCCGCCCACCCGCGCGGGCAAAGGGCGGCAGTTCGGCGGTAACCAGCACAGCGGCCACGTTTTTTGGGCGAAACTGTTCGCCGGTTACGTTGATGCCCAGCCGTTCCAGCAGGTTTTGCATGGCCTCTTCGGTGAAGGGCGCATTGCGTAACCCATCACCCGTGCCATTCAACCCAACGACCAAGCCATAGCCAACCAAATCATTCCCGCGCACGCCGTCAATTTCGACAAGGTCTTTGATGCGGACATCGGCCAGCACGGGGTTAGCCACACATAATAACGCGGCAAATAGCCCCCTAGCGCAGGTGGTTAGCCAAGCGCAAATTCGCCATTCTGGCGGTAATTTCATAGATAATCTCCATTTGCCCTTGGAGGGCTTGAAAGCGGCTGGCGGTTTCATAGGGGTCGGCGGCAACCAGAGCTACACGGCGCAGATCAAGCCCGTGATATTCGGCGGCGCTGCGCGCAATGGTTTCATCAATCCGCTGCTGGGCATGGCCAATTTGTTCACCCAAGGCCAAAACATCGCGCCCATTCCCAAGCGCAACATCAGCACCTTCGCGCAGCATAAGCCGTGCATCGGCGGCGGTGCCCGGATGGGCGCCGGTTGCAGCCAAGGCCACCAATGCCAAGGCGCGCAGGTTATCGCGTAGGGCCGGTTCATCGGCGCTTATGGAATAATTTAGGCGCTGGCCTTGCGCAATTTCAACGCTGGGCGCGGCATTTTGGCTTCCAATATAGGCCGTGGTTTCAAATCCGCCGCCCGGCAAGTTGAAGTAATCCTCAATGGCGGCAATAGCATCCAACCCATCCGCGGCCCCGGTGGAAAGCGCGGCCAAATCTGCGAAAATGGCATCGCTATCGACCAATGCAGGGCCATCAACAGCGGCACCGGCAAATAGCGCATGGCGTCCATGGCGGCCATTTAATGCTGAAACAGCCGCATCAAATGCCGCGCGCGCACCGTTGGCAATTGTATCAGCTTGCAAATAATCATGGCGGCTAAGCGCGGCCTGCAGGCCAACACCAAAGGGCGCGACGCCCTGTGCCAGCGCGCTCAAATGATGTTGCATATTGGTTGCCTTGGCGGCGGCCACGTTTAGCCCTTCGGTTTGGCTATTCAGCCGCACCATTGCGCGCTCCAGCATAAACAGGCCGCTCAAATCTCCGCCGGTTGCGGCAACAAGGTCCGATGTGCGGCCGGTGCTCATTTCTCGGCTGGCAACATCAAGTTGCGCGCGGGTTTGCGCGCCGCGTTGTTCCAGCCCTCGTTGGCTTTGCAAATCGGAAATCACAGGGCTGATAAACATTTTATATCTCCATCAGGGTACGCAAAAGGCTATCAACCGTGCTGATAACCCGTGCATTGGCCGCATAGGCCTGTTCAATCAGCAACAGGTTTTGCAACTCACGATCAGTATTCACGCCGGTTTCGCCAAGCTCGCGGTTGCGCAACACATCGAATTGGCCGGATGAAAACGCAGCCTTGGTTTCAACGCGATGGCTAGCGGCAAAACTGTCCGCGGTAATTTCACCCGCCAAATCGGCGGCGCCAAGCGAATACGCTATCCCTGCACCCGCCGATGGTGCGCGTGGGGCGGCTATGGCAGCTATCATTGAAACAAGCAGTGCTGCATCGCCGGCATCACCCGGAAGCGCAGCACCAAGCCCGTCACGCAACCGCCAAGTCGCACCGCCTTGGGTTGGGTCTGCAATGGCATTTAGGCGCAATCGGCCTGCGAGGCCCAATTCATTAGCGGGAGCGCTCAGCGCTCCTGCATCGGTAAATAACCCCGCATCACCGGGCGCGCGGGTTGTATCAATCGCCGGGTCTTCAAATCGTTCAGCCAAATCG
>Ga0105054_10000306_pt1 | contig 72890 bp, 61 predicted proteins | sample BON02_FD_78091 | JGI IMG/M metagenome (GOLD analysis project Ga0105054, IMG submission 78091) | Freshwater microbial communities from Lake Bonney liftoff mats and glacier meltwater in Antarctica - BON-02 (megahit assembly) | ecosystem: Environmental > Aquatic > Freshwater > Ice > Glacier...
GCTGGCAGCGGATACGTTTTTATCGACACGCTAATGGGGCTGAACAATACTACTTATATCGACGATAATCAAGGTGCGGGACTGCCAGCAGGTGAAACGTATTGTTACCGAGTTACTGCCTTCTTTTCGCCGTTTAATTACGACCCCCTTGGCGGTTCAGAAAGTAAAGTTTCGGAGGAAGTCTGTGAAGAAGTAAAAAGAGATTTACCTGTCATCTCACGTGTCAACGTGCTCACTACAGCTATCTCAACGGGCAGCATAGCAATTGAGTGGGAGTCGCCGGTACAACTAGACACAATGCAATTTACTGCTCCTTATCGCTATGAAATTTACCGAAATAGTGGAATTAACGCTGGAGGCGTAAACAGAACCATAGTCACCACACGAAATTACCCCACTGCCGCGGCGTTGTGGGCAGATACGACCTTGCTTGATGCCAATATCAACACAGTTACGAATGGTTTTACCTACGAAATTGATTTTTATTCCGCCAGCAGTTTAGCTAAAATTGGTAAGGTAAAAGCAGCAAGTAGTGTTTTTCTGTCGGTTGGCGAAACCGATGCTACCCTCAATCTTAGCTGGAATTATAATGTCAACTGGACCAACGATAGCGTATATGTTTTCCGTGACGATGCCGGGACTTTTGTACAAATTGCAGTTGTAGCTGCAACGGATACCGGTTACTCAGATATTGGTTTGGTCAACAACGTAGAATATTGTTATTATGTAACGACGAATGGGGCATTTTCTACCATAGGCTTGTCGGATAGTATATTAAACGATAGCCAAATTCGCTGTGGGTCACCGAAAGATACCGTTCCTCCCTGTCCACCTCAGATTACCGCTGACGGGAACTGCGATTTGTTCCGCAATGAAATTAGTTGGACCCAAGATGGTAGCTGTTCCCTGGATTTGTTACGTTGGCGCATCTACTATAAAGAAAGTGCAAGGGGTGAATATCAATTGCTCGATTCTGTCTCTGCCGATGCTATTGATTTGCGCTATAGTCATTTGAACTTGATAAGCTCAATTGCTGGTTGTTATGTACTTACAGCCGTCGACTCTGCCTTAAACGAAAGCACTTTTAGCAATGAATCTTGTGTTGAGAATTGCAAACTATACGAATTGCCCAATGTATTTACACCTAATGGAGATGGGGTAAATGATCTATGGATTCCCCAAACAGGGTTTAAGTTCGTAGAGCGCATCGATTTGGTCATTGCGAATCGTTGGGGAAAAGTTGTTTTCACATCCTCAGATCCAGGTATTTTCTGGACTGGAAATAACAAGGATGGTAACCCGCTCGAAGGTGGGACCTATGTATATACTATACGCATCTATTTCCGGGCATTAGAAGGCGAACTCGCCGTCGAGAGGCAAGGCATGATAGAGTTAATTCGCTAAAATTGGCTAATGTTTACAGGGATAATTGAAGAGCTCGGCTTGGTTTCGATAATCGAACAGGACAATCAAAATGTTCACTTTACAATCAATTCACCAATATCCGGTGCATTGAAAGTGGATCAAAGTGTGGCACATAATGGCGTTTGTTTAACGGTAATTGTTTGTAATGCTACTAGTCATACCGTTACTGCGATAAGTGAAACCATCAATAAAACTAATCTCGCCCATTGGGCAGTGGGTAGCCTCATTAACTTAGAACGATGTATGCCTGCCAATGGCCGGTTTGATGGCCACATCGTACAAGGTCACGTAGATCAAACCGCAGTCTGTTCTAAGGTGAGCGAAGAAGGGGGGAGCTGGCGTTACACTTTTAGTTATAACCCTGCTTTTGGAAATATGACGGTTGAAAAGGGCTCAATCTGTATTAATGGCGTAAGTCTTACGGTTGTTGATTCAGGTGTTGATTTTTTTTCAGTGGCTATTATTCCTTATACCTATGAACACACTCAGTTTAAGATGCTTCGCCAGGGCGATCTCGTAAATCTGGAGTTCGATATAGTTGGTAAGTACATCAAACGATTAATGGGACGCTGATATGCCAGAAACCTATGCAATAGCGCAAACTTTAGTTTTTTTGACAGCGCTAGAAAAAAATAATAACAAGGCGTGGTTAGATGAAAATCGTTCAAGTTATGATGTTTGTCGTTCAGCCTTTACCCAGCTTGTGCAAGATTGGGTTGATAACATGGTATCCCGTGAGCCAAGTCTTGCGGGACAGTCGGCCAAATCGGCGATTTTTCGCCTAAACCGCGATGTTCGCTTTTCGGCTAATAAAAGTCCCTATAAAACAAATTTCTCGGCCTACCTGGCCAAAGGAGGGAAAAAGTACCCTGGAGCAGGATACTACCTGCACATCGACCCTAAGGGTTCCTTTTTGGCCTGTGGTATATGGATGCCGCCAGCCCCCGTCTTACAAGCCATACGCCAGGAAATAGACTACAACTTAACCGAGTTTGAAGCAATTTTGAAAACAGTCCATAAAGGGAATTTTTTTAAATCAATGGAAGGCGAAATGTTAAGCCGACCACCCAAGGGTTATGATGCAGATAATCCAGCAATAGCCCACTTGAAGCAGAAAAGTTTCGTTTTGGCTATTGATTTGGATAATAAGTCGCTCACTTCCAGCAATCTCATCGAAAAGCTTGTAGCTAATTGTATCCAAGTAACACCCTTTGCTGCTTTTTTGAACAGAGCAGTTGATGTTTTGGAACTTTAAGTTCTTTTGCAAAAGGTTGAGAGCGCGTTGAACAGCTCTCTTTTATTAATAGGTTTTTTAATAGTGGTGTTCATTCCACTCACCATACCTTCGTGGGCACTTTCTTCAAATACGTCAGCTGTGATACCAATTATGGGAATATTGGGGTTTTTTGTGTTCACTTCGCCAGAGCGTATTGCTCGTGTGCAGCTTAATCCATCCATTATAGGCATGTGAAAGTCCATCAATACACCATCATAGTTGTTCTCTTGCAGCATTTTCAAACCTTCCTTGCCGTTAAATGCAAAGTCGAGTTGAATTTTTGCTCTACCGAGTAAAAGCGACATAACTTTTTGATTCATCTCATTGTCCTCAACATAAAGGAGATTTAGGCCTTCCAATTCTTTTTCTGGCAATTTGTTGTCGATTTTCTCCTGGCTAGGTTCTGCAGCAGACAAGTCGAAATGCATATCAAAACTAAATTCAGAACCAACGCCGGGCATGGATTTGAGTTTAATCTCACTGTCAAAAAGCTCTAATAAACGGCGCGTTATGGTAAGCCCGAGACCAGTGCCTCCATACGTTCTTTGTATTCCTTTGCCTCCCTGGTGAAAACTTTCAAAGATAGACGCCTGCTGTTCTATAGGTATACCAATGCCTGTATCCGTCACTTTAAACCGCAATTGAATGCTTTTTTCATCCCTTTTTAGCACATGACAGCTGAGTTTTACATGGCCTTTTTTAGTGAACTTGATAGCGTTAGATACCAAATTCATGAGTACCTGAAAGAGCCGAGTTTGATCAGTTTGAATCATTTTCGGTAAATCAGAGGCCAAGGCAAACTCTAAGCGGATATTTTTGCTTTTTGCTTTAAAGGCAAGGTTATTTTCTAACTCCCTGAACATCCGACCTAAGTTAGATTGTTCAATATGGATGCCGATTTTACCTTCTTCGATACTGGCGATGTCCAATACATCGTCTATTATTACTAACAGTACATCAGCTGCGTATTTAATCGATTGAAGTTTATCGTATGATTTGCTTTCAGTAACGTCTTCAAGTAACATATCCGTCAAGCCAAGAATTGAATTCATAGGCGTTCGGATTTCGTGGCTCATGTGCGATAAAAATTCAGATTTGGCGCGCAATAATTTCTCAGTTTCCGCTTTGGCTTTCTCTATAACGGATAAATTGCCCTGAATTTCAATATTTTGACGTTCGATAATTTCGTTTTGACTGATGAGCATACGATTATTCTTGCTCTTTTGATATACTGCCCAAATAAGCCCGATGAGCACAACTAAACTGAGAAAAGATAGACCAATCAGAAAACGATTGCGCCATTCGATGTTATCAATAAACTCCTGCTGTTGTACCAGACTTTCTTTGCTTTTGAGTAACTCTGATTCTTTGTTGTTAAGTAAGAATTTGAGTTCCATATCAGCCAGATTCCGTTCCATTTCTTGATCATTGCTTTGTCTTTCAAAAAAGATCAGCTTTTCAAGGTAGATTAATGCTTCTTTACTGTTGTTCACCGACTTGAAATACTCATAGAGGCTTGAGCAAGCCTTTTTTGACAAATCTAGGTTTTTGGTTTCTTCCGCAATTTGCAGTTCTTTTTTAAGCATGGCGATTGCTTCTGCTACCTGTCCTCGTTTTAACTTTTGATTCGCATGAATGATATTAATTTCATTTATCTCCAACAAAAAGCCTAGTTCGCTGAATTTTTTCTTAGCCACATCAAATGCCTCGTCGCCTGCATCGTAATCCCCTTTGGCGTATAGTACCCGTCCATAAGTTACATTTCCCCAAGCGTATTCATTCCAAACTTTATATTTCCCCAAACTATCTATGGCCTGCTTGGCATAATTAAAAGCACTGTCTAATTCATTCAGCCTGAGGAATATATTGGATATATAAAGAAAGGAATGGCCTAGCAGAATGTGTTCGCCAGAGTTAATTCGGGCTTGTGCTCCTTTTTTGAAATAGGTCATTGCGCGCTTGAAGTCTCCCTTTTGTCGGTAAACAATGGCAATGTTATTTAATGCCACAGCTTGACCACGTCCACGGTCTTCTTCTAAAGTACGTGTTGCAGCAGCTTGGTAGTAATTAAGTGCTTTGTCGTATTCCTTCTGGTCGTAATATATATTGCCAATGTCGATGAGTGAGAAGGGCAGGATTCGTTTGAGGTTGTATTTTTCTACAATTAACAATGCTTTTTGAAAAGCATGTAGCGCAAGATCGAGATACCCTTTTTGACGATAAATAAGCCCCTTAGCTGCATAAAAATTGCTTGAATAAGCTTCCATGCGCATTTGAATGGCCAGTTCGAGGCCGCCATCTGCAATAGCCAAACCTTTCTCCGGCGTTAATTGGCCATACTTGTTTGTGAGTTCTAATGCTATAGATAAAGTGTTAGAATCAATCTTACCCTCTGATTTAAGTTTTTGATATGTTTTTTCTAAGCTGTCGAGATAAACTTGCTCATAATTATTCCCCAATACAATCACGCGGTCACTATCAGATGAAGCGCCTTGTGCATTTACGAGAATTTTTCCGAAAACGAGAATTAGTATGAATGTGATTCCCCTCAAGTGTAGATTATTTTGAGCCAATTTACTGCTTGAATTCTTTAAATATTAGCGTGTATTGAAAAAAAATATTATTTTCAATAACAGGCACGATAATTTTGGTTAAAATTCAAAAAAAAAGCGGTCAGTTGTTAAACTGACCGCTTCAAATTTTTGGGGAATATTAACCTTTTGTGGCCTCTACATCTAGGGTAATTCCAATCTGATCATTGATTACTTTGTCGCCAAGTTCTGGAAAAAATTTACCTGAACGGTAGCGGATATCCCAAAGGGTGCGATCGATAGAAAAAGTGGCCTTAGCTTGAATTTTATCCTCGCTCAAAAGAACCAATGCAGGGAAACGTATGCCTTGGACAATACCTTTCAGCGTCAGGTTTCCACTGATAAAGTGGGTGTTCCCTTTTTCATCTGGGGCAGTAAAAGCCTCTACACCCGTAATTTCAAATTGCCCTTGCGGATGTGTTGCTGTAGCAAAAAAATCATCCGATTTAAGGTGGTCCAATAAGTCAGCGTTTTTGTCCGGGTCTTTCAAATCAAGTACGGTAATGCTATTCATGTCCAGTTCAAACTGGCCACCGCTGAGGGCACCATCTTGAACCAATAATTTGCCGCCACTGGTAGTTATGGTGCCATAATGCTCGCCAGTTAGTTTTTTGCCCAACCATCGAATAGGTGTTTTCGCATTGATGAGGTATACCTCAGCATTTTCACTTGCAGCAGCAACTGTTACTTCTGTTGATTCAGCAGATTGATTAGTATTTGTACAAGAACTAAACAGTGTTGCGCCAAAAAACAGCGAAAGAAAAAAGAGTTTTTGCATATTTCGTTTTTTAAATAAGCTTTTAAACAAAAGAAATAGAGTAAATGTTTTATGGCACAAGCGGAATAAATATGCTCGAGCCAGGACCGATAGGGATATCCAATGCAATCCAAATTCCAAATAATATGATCCAACCTATCAGGAAGGCTATACTGTAAGGTAGCATGGTAGAGATAACTGTGCCGATACCTGCTTTTTTGTCATAACGTTGAATAAAGGCAACAATTAAGGCAAAATAAGACATCATAGGAGAGATAATGTTCGTAACGCTGTCGCCTATACGGTAAGCACATTGGGTGAATTCGGGGCTGTAACCCAATAGCATGAACATCGGAATAAAAACAGGCGCCATTATCGCCCACTTCGCCGATGCACTACCCATTATGAGATTAATCATTGCTGCAATTAAGATAAATGCAGTCATTAATGAGATATCATTCATCCCAGAGGCTTTGAGTACATCGGCGCCCTTGATAGCAAATATGAGCCCTAGATTGGTCCAATTGAAGTAAGCCACAAACTGCGCGGCAAAAAATACCAAAACGATATAGGAACCTAAAGTCTCCATCGACTTAGACATACCTTTCATTACATCGCTATCGTTTTTGAAGGTACCCGCGGCTATACCATAGGCAATACCACAAAGCGCCGACATTAGAAAAATAAAGGCGACAATGCCCGACATAAAGGGGGACTTCAAAATACCGCCATCTATCGGATTTCGGAGATAGCCATTTTCAGGAATCAACCCGCCTAAAATAAAGGCAATAAACAAAAAGAGAGTGATACCAGCCCAGCGTAGTCCCTTTTTTTCTGCAGCTGTGAGCGAGCGGATTTCTTCCGGTTTTTCATCACCGGTGTAAGTTCCTAAGCGTGGGATGACGATTTTTTCAGTGACCCAAGTTCCTAAAATCGAGATCAGGAAAGTGGAACCGAACATAAAGTAATAGTTAGCAGCTGGATTGACTACATAACTGCTATCAATGATGCGTGCGGCTTCCTCCGATAGTCCAGCCAAGAGTGGATCGATGGTTCCCAAAAGCAAATTGGCACTATAGCCACCAGAAACACCAGCAAAAGCAGCAGCTAATCCTGCCAAAGGATGGCGGCCTGCCGCAAGAAAAATAACTGCAGCCAATGGCACAAGTAATACATAACCTACTTCACTGGCGGTGTTGGAAATTACGCCGGCAAAAACAATTACCAGAGTAAGTAATTTTTTGGGTGCTGCCAGTACTATTTTACGGAGCAAGGAGCCAATCAAGCCGCTGCCCTCGGCAATACCTATACCCAATAAAGCGACTAAAACAGTTCCTAATGGGGCAAAACTGGTAAAGTTAACGACCATCTTCTCCAAAATCATGTGTAAGCCTTTGGCCGAAATCAGGTTCACCGGAGTAACGGTTTCGCCAGTACCTGGATGAATAACAGCTAAATCAAATTGCGCTGCCACCCACGACATAAGGACGACAAAGGCAGCAAATCCAGCAAATAAAGTAGCAGGATGGGGCAGGGCGTTACCGAGTCTCTCTACGATAGAAAGAAAACGGTCAACAGCAGAACGTTTTTCTAGGCTCATTTTGTGAATTTAATGACGTGGAATCCGGGAATAATAGTGGAGTCGACCTGATACTGACTAAATTTAGATTGTACCAAGTCGATGATTTCGCTGGTTTTAAAAGAGGATGCTTTTATACCATATTGGTCGGCCTCTTCGGTATAGTTGAAATAAAAAAAGGTGGCCCCCTTCTCCAATCTTGACCACAGTATATCAATCAATAATCTGTTTTGGGCTATACCTATAGGTCGGCCAAGCCGGCTTTCATCCATTATAATGCCGCTGTAGGGAATTTCCGCTCCAATTTTGCCTTGCATGATGTCGGTCAGCCGTAATTGTGCATCCGTATATTCCGAAAAATTGGCCCTGAACGCTGTATGGTTCGCTTCATCAACCACCAGTAATAAATTATAACCGCGATGGAGCAGATCTTGCGTAACGGCAATGTTTTCTCGGAGCAGGAGGAGTACCGGTTCGGGTTTTGGATAGGCTAAATATTTAGCGATACCATCAAGCGGAATGGAAGGCGGAGTTGCGGTTTCGTTTTTTTTCTTCAGCGATGAACAGGCAGTTGTCCCGAAAAGGCTGATTATAAGCAGGAATATAAAATATTTACGCATATGAAGTCACGAAGATAAAGAACCTTCGTTGCGAACAAAGCGGTTGCTGGGCTGTTTTGCTAATTTTACAGCGTGTTCCGAATAGCCTATCACCCCATTTTTAAACATCCCTTACCGGATGGACATCGATTTCCGATGTTGAAATATGAAATCTTGCCAGAGCAACTCTGCTACGAAGGCACCGTTACTGAAAGTCAGTTTTTCGAGCCAGAACCATTGGCGCATCAAGTAGTACTTGCCGTACATGAAGCACAATATCTGGATAGATTGTTAACACAAACGTTGACCAAGCAGGAGATCCGCAGGATTGGCTTTCCACTGTCAGCTGATTTAATTGAACGCGAACTGCGTATTGCTCAGGGCACGGTAACTGCTTGTAAGTTTGCCACAGACGACGGTATCGCCTTTAATATCGCTGGAGGAACGCATCATGCCTTTCGGGATGCAGGAGAGGGGTTTTGTTTGTTGAACGACCAAGCGATAGCAGCGCAGTATTTAATCGATAATAAACTGGCACAACAAATTCTAATCATCGATTTAGATGTACATCAGGGTAATGGCACAGCTGCAATTTTCAAAAATGAAAGTAAGGTGTTTACATTGAGTCTACATGGCAAGGATAATTTTCCATTGCATAAAGAAAAGTCAGACTTGGATATCGCCTTCGAAAATGATACATCAGACGAGCTTTATTTGGCCACCTTAACCACCACTTTGGCGAAAGTATTAGTTGAGCTGAAACCAGATTTTCTATTTTTTCAAGCAGGCGTAGATGTTTTGGATACAGACAAACTCGGAAAACTAAAACTCAGTAGGGAAGCTTGTAAGAAGCGTGACCGTATCGTTCTAGAATCTGCCCGTAAGTATGCTTTACCACTGGTAGTCTGTATGGGTGGGGGCTATTCCGAAAAACTAACGGATATTATAGAGGCACATGCCAATACCTATCGACTGGCGAAGGAAATTTATTAACCAAAACAACGTTTGGACTTCTATTTTTGACTTAAATACAAACTCCTTATGCGCTACTTGATTATCTGTTTGGCTCTGCTTTTTTCGAATATAGCTCAGTCCCAAAATGTTAAACCCTTCGAAGGTGAAATACTTTTTAAATTGGAGATTAAAGGTGGGGATGAAGAGATGAATATGGCGCGGCAGTTTATGCCAACAGGCTTTGTGTATACTATAAAAGGAGACAACGTATTAATTAAAACCCTCGGCACAAATTCAGCGATAATGACTGGAAATGCGGTTTACAATGCAAAAAGCAATAAGGCATTTTTGGTGCAAGAAGCGTCAAAAACAATCTATTTGATAGCACCAGCTAGAGAAACAGAAGAAGTAAGCGAAGATGCAAGTAATGTCCCTTTAGTGGTTGCCGGCACTGAAACGAAGACGATAGCGGGTTATATATGCAAACATTTTATTATAGCGAGCAACGAGGAGGAAGGAGATAAAACGGAGATTTGGGTAACCGATGCTATACAAGTAAATATGCCCCCAGCACTAGGAGACAACATGCCGATTGATCAGAAAATTATGTCGATTGTTAAGGGTTTCCCATTGGCTATGCAAATGGAAGGCCCAGGTGGGTTAAAAATAACGATGCAAGCTGAAAAGGTTGAAAAAAAGCAAATCAGTGCTGGTGTTTTTGACATGCCAAAAGGGTTTGATGTTAAGCCGCTTGACCCGAATACCGCAAGACCTGGAGGCGAAGAGTGATTGACGAAAATCATAACCCTTGGACTACCCTTGAGTCTAGCTTGAAGTACGAAAATCCTTGGATATCGGTTACAGAACACCAGGTCCTAAATCCAAATGGGGGAAAGGGAATTTACGGAACAGTTCATTTTAAAAATTTGGCCATTGGTATCCTTGCCTGCGATGGGGATAAAATCTGGTTAATCGGTCAGTATCGTTACCCGCTCAAACAATATAGTTGGGAAATTCCCGAAGGTGGGGGTAATCACAATACGCCACCCTTGGCTTCAGCCCAACGAGAACTACGCGAAGAAGTAGGTGCAACCGCTGAGCATTGGGAAGAGGTTGGCCGTTCTCATCTGTCTAATTCCGTGAGCGACGAGTTGGCGCTTATTTATAAAGCCTCCGGCCTTCAATACGAAGCGGCGCAACCCGAAGAAACGGAAGAGTTGCAACGCAAATTAGTTACGCTGGATGAAGCCATTCGGCTAATTAATGCACAGGAAATAACCGATAGTATTTCGATTATGGCCATTCAATGGTTGCACATAAGCAGACTCACAACAAGCCGTTCAAGTGACGCGTTTTGAGTAATTGACCTACGTGCTGGTCGACAGGAAAAGTAAAAAATTCTGCTGGCTCCAAGCTCGAAATAGGGGTAAAATAGAATGTTTCATCTTCTTCCGATGTGCGGTCGAGCGTTTTTAACTTCGGACGGAAGCTGATAGCTGCATGCACCTCATAATAGATGCTGATTAATTGAATTTGTGGGTCAAAGGCCGATGCAACATAAAAATCAGTCGTATAAAAGTGGTTTCCCACCGAAACGTCTAAATCCAATTCTTCTTTAAACTCGCGAACAAGACAATCCGCAATGCCTTCGCCCCATTGAAGCCCACCACCTGGAAATTTAATCATATAGCGACTTTTGTGGGTTTCCTCTGCTATAAGAACTTCTTGATGCGCATTTATGAGTAATCCGTAGACACGAAGGGTAAATGCTTTTTTGTCAGACTTCATCTCAATTTTACCTTTAGCGATGGGCAAGTGCTAAATTAGCGTTATTGAAGCCAACCTTATGCGACGTATACTTTTAGTTTACTCCTTGTTCTCCTTTTTCATTTCGCCAATACTTGCCCAAAAACCTGTAGGAGAAATCCCCCTGCCGATAGCGAAAATGCCAAAAAATATTGTGTTGCTCATCGGTGATGGCATGGGCACGAGTCAGATTTATGCCGGTATGGTTGCAAATGGGAATATTTTGCAGTTGGAGCGGTTTAGTTTTGTAGGCTTTAGCAAAACGAGCTCCTACGATAATTTAATCACCGATTCAGGCGCAGGTGCAACAGCGCTTTCTATTGGGAAAAAAACATACAACGGTGCTATTGGCGTAGCCGGCGATACGGTCGTTTACGAAACAATACTTGAAAGCGCAAAGGCAGCTGGTAAGGCAACAGGAATGGTAGCAACTTGCGCCATTACCCATGCTACTCCGGCTTCTTTTGTAGCACATCAACCCGACCGTAATTTATCGGAAGCGATAGCAGAAGATATCGCCAAGGCTAAAGTGGATTTGCTGATTGGAGGTGGACTACAATATTTCGAAGAACGTAAAGATGGCCGAAACCTAGTAGCTGTTATGGAAGAAAGCGGTATACGGGTAGTACGAACAGAGGCAGATTTATTTGGTATAACTACCTTGCCATTCGCTGCGCTCCTCTGGGATAAACACCCCGCACCAAAACATGAAGGCAGGAACGATATTCTTCCACGAGCGACCTATCTGGCATTGGAAAAATTAGCCGAAAATGAAGCTGGATTTTTTTTGATGGTAGAAGGCTCACAGATAGATTGGGGTGGCCACGACAACAACACCGACTACATCGTTCAAGAAATGATGGATTTCGACCAGGCCATAGGCGTGGCCGTCGATTTCGCTGAGCGCAATAAAGAAACCTTGGTTATTGTGACCGCCGACCATGAAACCGGTGGTTTTTCAATCAATGGAGGTGACTTATCGAAAAAAACGGTGTCAGGAAAATTCACAACAGGAGGTCATACAGCCGTCATGGTGCCAGTTTTTGCATTTGGACCAGGTGCCGAAGCTTTTTCAGGTATCATGGACAATACCCAATTGTATGAGAAAATGATGCAAGCCCTCGACCTCAATCGTAAAAAATCGGCAGTTAATTGGAAGGATAAGGCGAAATTTTAATCCTGTAAATTAGCTCTTCACGATTAATCGGAAGCCATTCCCGTGGATGTTCATGATTTCAATGGCGGTATCTTGACTGAGAAATTTCCGCAGCTTCGTAACATAAACATCCATCGATCGGGAGGTGAAATAATTATCGTCCTTCCATATCCGATTTAAAGCTTCACTTCTCGGTAGTACTTTATTGACGTTTAACGCGAGCATTTTGAGCAATTCTGCTTCTTTTGGAGAAAGCCTGTGAAGCGCACCTTCTGCTGTTTTTAATTCGCGTATAGCATAGTCGAATTGGTATTTTCCGAGTTGAAATAGATTGGCCTCCACACCCAAGTCTTTGTGATCTACGCGGTTGAGTACGGCTTTGATTTTAAATAGCAATACATCGGAGTCGAACGGTTTGGTGATATAATCATCTGCACCTAGCTGAAAGCCTGTTATGATATCCTGTTTCATGCTTTTCGCCGTCAGGAAAAACAAGGGTGCCGTTTTATTGATCTGCCTGATTTCTTCCGCCAGCGTAAATCCATCCTTTTCGGGCATCATCACGTCAAGGATACACATGTCAAATTGTCCTTGCTTAAAGCTACTGATCCCTGTATTGCCATTCGTGCAAAGGGTGACTTGGTAATCATTGAGTTGGAGAAAATCACGGAGTACAGAACCAAAGTTGGGGTCGTCCTCGACCAATAAAATATGTTTGCGCATAACTTTTAGTTGGAACTTAATGGCAGTGTAATAGTAAAAGTGCTTCCTATTTCTAACTCACTATCAACGCTAATGCTGCCCTTGTGGGCCTCTACAATCGCCTTGACGTAACTCAGGCCGAGGCCAAATCCTTTGATGTTGTGAACATTACCAGTTGGAAGTCGGTAGAATTTCTCAAAAATACGCTGTCGTGTTTCACGGTTCATGCCTATTCCATTGTCTTTAATTCGAATCACTGCTTTTTGCCCGATTATAGCTCCCGTTATTACTACGTCAGGATTTGCTTTCGCGTATTTTAGTGCATTGTCAAGCAAATTAGTAAACGCGTTCAACATGTGTGATTCATCGCAGTCAATAAAGCAAACTTCATGTCCACATATCAAGCTCAATTTTGCTTGCCTGTTTTCATATTGCATCTCCATCAAGTCTAATGCGTGTTCAAGCAGATAGCGCAAATCAAGACGTTGTAAATGTAGCGTCAACTCCTGCCGTTCCAATTGAGCCGTTTGCAACACCTGCTCAACATGGGTATTCATTCTTTTATTCTCTGTTTTGATAATGCCCAAATATTTGGTTGTAAGCTCAGCATCAAATTGCACCTTCGGATTCGCCAATGCATCTGCGGCCAAATTGATGGTCGCTAGTGGCGTTTTAAACTCATGCGTCATGTTATTGATGAAGTCGGACTTCATATCGCTCAATTTTTTCTGCCGGAGTAAAACCGAAATGGTCACAAAAAAAACGACAAACAGAACGAGTATAAGTGCAAATGAGACCAAGAGCATCCCCAATAAATTTCCCAGCAAAAAGGAAGTTGGATGAGGGAAATGCACCAGCAAACGTTCGTTTAAATTGAACATATCATTCGGGAAAAGCCGCGCTTCATAATTGGTAAGAGAAGGCAAACTATCTCCGTAGATGCGTTGAACGATGTCTTTTTGTTCTCGAACAACTTGAAACTGAAAATCAATCGTAATGCCATGTTGCTGTAAATTCGAACGAAGCATTGAGTCAAATTCATGCTCAGAAATGCGCTGTTCAATGGGCTGTTTTGGCGATATATAGTCGAATGCTACTTTGTTTAACAAGCTGTCGATACGCAACTTTTTTTGAACGACTTGTTCTGTGAATTGGGGCGTTTTTTCTGCTTTTCGGGGTTTTTCAACAAAGGCAGTAGCAGGTGGCACAGTTAGTTGTTTGCTTTTTACCCTTCCATTATCTCCTTGATTCATGAATAAGAGGTCACTTTTACCTGAACTCGTTGGCAGGGGAAAACCCGTCATTTCAAAATAGAAAGGATCACCCGTTGAAAGGTTAAAATTCAAGCTGTCAACCCAAAGATCCATTATACTGTCCAAATCAATGGTGATATGAAACAATTGCCTGCCTTCTGGTCTTTTTTTAGGCATTTCCTCATGGTATGAGGCTTCCATTTGCGGGTTTCTGGAACCCACAACTCGGGTAGGCTGAGCTATTAGCGTTGGATAAACCTTGTTCCTAGCTGAAATTAAACTGTCGTCATGCGCGCGCTGTTGCTGGGTGAGGTCTGGGAAACTAGCTATAGGTAATGAATTAGAGCTTTTTGGGCTATTTTTCCGAGATTTTGTTCGCGTTTCTTTTGCCGAAACAATACTTTCTACATCATCGTAGGTGTAAATGACCGGTCCGGCCAAAGAATCAATCTGCCTGACAAGTTGTTTCTGGTCTAAACTATTCGCAAATAGCCGCGAAGCCTCCCTCGCCTCAAGTGCATAATTAGTTGATTTCAGAGCCTCCGATACACTTCGGTCGAATTCATCGGCCTTCATCTTGAATGCTTCCCGCATCCAAAACGCCTGAACGGCAACAAGCCCGATGAGCGCCATGGCCATCGCAAAAATGAGAACTGGGATTAGCTTCTGCTTCATTGAAGTAAAACAATGCAGTAAAACTACCGTATAAAATAAGCAATTTGTGGCTTTTAACGTTTCCTTAACGGTATTTAAGACCTGTTTAACAGCAAATTAGCCTAAAATATTGGCGCTGCAATGTTGCCTAAATAATTTCTATTTTCAAATGGGATTACCTCCGGCTATTGCTTACCTTGTACAATTACTCACTTCTTCTTTTGAGATACTTGCTGCAAAAAGTCGTTAACTGGGGTGTGGATGACACCCAGGCTGTTGAAAAACAGCGTAAAGTCAGAATCATCAATGCCATTATTTTATTGGCATCAGCTGCCATATTAGGCATTACTATTTACGATTACCTACGCGAATTCCCTTCAATAGTTTGGCTGAATTTAATTTTTTTAGGCCTCTTTTTGAGTTTGTTCGCGGCCACGGGAAAAGGATACAGTAACCTTGTCGTCTACCTGCTTTTGCTGCTAACATCTGGGCTAATTTTTTTCTATTCTACCTTCTACGGCGCTGATTATGGTGCCTATTTGTTTTATTTTCTCATATTAATCTCAATCCCGTTTGCAATCGATTTTCAAAAACGATTGCAACTGTTTGGTTTGTTGCTTTTTGTGGTCTTCTCGCTGTTTATCAGCTTGGTTTTTGAATTTCCTTGGCAGATACAACTGCCCCCCGAATTGCTCAAAGAAGCATTTAAAGGGAATGTCTTACAAGTTGGGATACTTGCAATCTTTTTGGTTTTGGTCATTCATTGGTCGAACGACGATGTAAAAGGGAGGATGCGCCGGGCGATGGAGCAAGTGGAAACTATGCTAGAGCATACCAGCTATTATATTTGGTCTGTTGATGCTGATCTAAACTTGGTGCAAGCCAATGCACGCTTCAAGCAGTTTTTAGCACATCGGTTCGGAATTGACCCGAAAGAAGGTGCGAACATGCTGACATTTATGAATCCTGAACTGCAGGGTTTTTGGAAAGAAAAATACCGACTCGGACTCACTGGCCAGAATCAAGTATTTGTCTCCACCTTCAATTTTCAGAATGGCGCACCCTTGACCCTGGAAATTAGCTTATTTATCATAAAAAACGATTTAGCTGAAGTCATTGGCATCACAATTTATGGCAATAACGTAACAGACAAACTTCAAATCGCAGAAGCACTTCGCGAAAACAGAGAATTGTTGACGGATGCCCTTGAGTTGGCGCAACTGGGGACATGGCGCTCAGATCTAGTTAACAACGAAGTGTATTGGGATGAAAGAAGCACCCAAATATTTGGGACAGATCTACAACACCGTGGTTTAAGGGCGGCCGATTATTACGAGCGTATTCACCCCGATGATCTAAATGCTGTTAAGTCAAAAATTCAACTGTTTGAAAAGACTGGAGGCGAAATTCGTTTGGATCATCGCATCATTACCCCTGCAGGTGAGCTTAAATATGTTCATGAACAAGCATCTGCTCGGGAGAATGAAAAAGGAGAGGTGATAGAAGTCCGGGGGATAATTCAAGACGTTACGGAAGTGCGTAAGCAGAAGGAATTAGAGGAAAGAGCCAACCATTTATTGTCCGAGATTAAGGAGGCAACAGAAACGCTGCTGGTGGATAGTGATTTTGAGCAAGCTTTCCAAAAAACCGTTGCCAGAGCTTCCCAGGCTATTGGTGCATCTTACGCTTGGGTGTTTCGGCATTTTGATTCTGAGTTTGGTCCGGCAGCAAAATTGATTACGCCTTTAGAAGATGCCCGAGTGAATCTGAAAGAGCGACTTATTTTGGAAAGAGGACTAACCTACAAAAAAATTGGCTTTGAAAACTGGTTCAATAAGCTAAGAATGGGTGAAACTATCGTAGGTCAAATTTCAGAACTGCCAGAAAGCGAGCAGAAAGTATTCAAGATTTTTGAAATACATTCTGTATTGGTGCTCCCCATTTTTGTCGACAAACAATTTTGGGGATTCGTGGGCTTCGATAATCTTAAGCAAGAAAAAAAATGGTGGGGACTAGAAGAACAGATTCTTCGTGGTTTTTGTAATGCGTTGGGAGGTGCAATCAGCCAGCAATTAAGCAATCGTCTGTTGCGGGAGGCCAAAGAGGCGGCTGAAAAAGCTTCGCAGATTAAATCAAATTTTTTATCCAACATCTCGCACGAAATTCGAACGCCAATGAACGCTATCATTGGTCTTACGGAATTACTGATACCGGAAGAAGCGGATGCGCAAAAACTAGAATATTTAGAGGCTGTTCGTTTTTCAGCCGATAATTTATTGCGATTGATTAATGATTTGCTTGATTTAAGTAAAATCGAGGCGGATAAATTGGAGCTCAATAGTGAGCGCTTTAACTTGAAACAACAGCTTCTCCATTTTGAAAAAACATTGGGCTACATAGCCAAAGACAAAGCCTTAAAAATTGAGCTGAAAGTTGAAGGCAATGTGCCTGAATGGGTATTTGGTGACAGTGTCAGGTTGAATCAGATCTTATTGAACCTGGGCTCAAACGCGATTAAATTTACACCAGCTGGAGAAATCAATATTGAAGTGGTAAGCCTCCAAACTACAGCCGACAAACATTTACTTCGATTCGAGGTAAGTGATGATGGTATTGGCATAGAAGAAGATAAAATAGGCCGTATTTTCGATCGTTTTGAGCAAGCGGAGAAATATACCAGCCGTCAGTTTGGCGGAACGGGCTTGGGGCTGACAATCACCCAAAAGCTCGTCAATCTGATGGGGGGACAAATTTTTGCAGAAAGCGTGCCAGCTAAAGGTTCTGTTTTTACTGTTGAGCTACCTTTTAGTATAGATATCGCCGAGCAAACGTTGAAAATAGAAGAAGAACTGTTAGATTATCCAAATCTCCACGCTGCGCGGGTGCTCTTGGTTGAAGATAATCACATCAATATTATGTTTGCGAGTCGTCTTTTAAAGATGTGGGGGGCAGAATATGAAGTGGCTGAAAACGGACGCGAAGCCGTAGAGTTATTAAAGCACAAAAATTTTCAGCTGATTTTACTGGATATACAAATGCCAATCATGAATGGCTTTGAATTAATTGAGAAAATCCGAAACAACGAAATTCGGCCAGAAATTCAGGGGATTCCTGTGATAGCGCTCACAGCCGATGCTTTTGATGAAACCAAGTCGCGCGCAAAAGCCCTAGGCTTTAACGACTTTATCACCAAGCCTATTAAAAGTGGAGATCTTTATCAGAAAATAAGTCGATTGCTGGTTTGATGCAGTCTCGGACAAACGTTTTGCCAAGCTTAATCCGACAAAATAAAGGAGTTTAAGCCAGTTGTTTCGATTATTTATTCCAAACCAAAGGCCAGTGCTTCATCAGCCGATGTTACAAAAAACTACAGTTCACTCAATGAAAACCGATCTTTTACACGTGCACCTTTGTCTGTCTGTTGAAGACTAATACATTCCACAATTGGATCGTGTTCGAGATAAATGAGCCAATCTTGGGCAAGGGCCATTTCCAGTATTCTGCCTTTTTCTTCGAGCGTTTGTAACGGGCGCATATCGTATGCCATCACGTAGGGCAACGGTATATGTCCAGAGGAAGGGGTCAAATCAGCAGCGTAAAGTATTTTCCGGTTTTGATATGGGATAAGAGGAAGCATCATGCCTTCGGTGTGACCATAAACATGGAGCACCTCCAAGCCAGCAACCAATTCTCCGGGTTTTACTAATTTGACATGTCCACTTTCATAAATTGGAAGTATGTTATCCTTTAAGAAGGAGGCTTTTTCACGAGCGTTTGGGTGAGGGTAGGCCCAATTAAATTGCTCTTCACCTATCCAATAATGAGCATTAGGAAAGCTGAGTTCAAAGCCACTTCGATCGGCTTTCCATTTTACACTACCTCCACAATGGTCGAAATGTAAGTGGGTAAGCACTACATCGGTGATATCATTGGCATGATAGCCGAGTTTTTTTAACGAATTGTCCAGCGTATCGGCGCCATGGAGGTAATAATGGCCCATGAACTTTTCATCCTGCTTATTGCCCATACCGTTGTCGATGAGGATAAGGCGTTGGCCATCTTCGATGAGTAAACAACGCATGGCCCAACTACACATATTGTTTTCATCGGGTGGGTTCAACTTCTGCCACATCGATTTAGGAACAACGCCGAACATGGCGCCACCGTCGAGTTTAAATAAGCCAGTATCGATTGTATGGAGTTTCATCTTACAAAATAGGGGTTAAATAGCTAAACTAAAAAGTAGTTAAGGGTGCAAATCGAACAAACGGGTCATGTCACGACTATCGGTTTGGTGACAACTGGTACATAAATTACCGCGGCTGTTCAGCGTGATCAGCGCTGTTCCACTACTTTCAAATTCTCCCCAAACCCATCCAAAAGCTTGTTGTGGGTGTAGCGTGTCTTTGTACATCACAGCGAGATATGCTAAAGTGCTGGTGTCACTTTCAAAAAGCTCTTTAACAATTAAACTGCCTCGTGGAAACACCCCGTTCACGGGTAGTCGACCGCTATCCGAAAGCACCGTTGCTGCTAAGGCGTTATAGCGAACCCGCATCCAAGGACTATGTGCGGATGCGTTGGCCGATATGCGCCTCCTAGCAGAATTTTGATACCAGTAAAAGGTTGTATCATAAGTAGAAATGCGAAACAAATCAGCCTCGGTATTAATTATTGATAATGGCGGTATTACCGGAGGAATGGATGGTTCAGGAGTTTTTGTACAAGCCGTAGCCAATACTAGGAGTACGAAGAAACGTAGCATGCTGCAATAACGCAATTCAAAACATATGGATTGTAGGAATGGGGACAATTTCATGGTTTATTTTGCGCTGTAATTTGCAATTTTACAGCTTAAATTAATTCGCAGTGAACGTACACCTCATCGCCATTGGAGGCGCAGTTATGCACAACCTGGCCCTCGACCTCAAAGCGTTGGGACATCAGGTAAGTGGTTCAGATGACCAGATATTTGAGCCGTCCAAAAGTCGGTTAGCTGATGCTGGACTTCTTCCCACTGCTTGGGGATGGTTTCCGGATAAAATCCATGCTGGTCTCGATGTGGTTATACTCGGTATGCACGCCAGAGCAGATAATCTTGAATTGCTTAAAGCGCAGGCTTTAGGTTTGCGTATAATGTCTTTCCCGGAATTTGTATACGATCAATCTAAGGAGAAAAAACGACTGGTAGTAGCTGGTTCTCATGGCAAAACCACCATCACAGCTATGATTATGCATGTGTTGAAGTTTCATAAGATGGATTTTGATTATCTCGTCGGTTCACAGCTCGAAGGTTTTGATCGGATGGTTCGTATAACTAAGGATGCCCCAGTTATAGTTTTGGAGGGAGATGAATACCTAGCGTCGCCTTTAGATCCGCGTCCAAAATTTTTGCATTATCATGCCCATGCCGCTGTTATTAGCGGTATTGCCTGGGATCATATCAATGTTTTCCCAACCTACGCCAGTTATGTCGCCCAATTCGAAGCTTTGATGGATACCCTCGAAGATGGTGCTGTATTGGGTTATTTTGATGGCGATGCGGATTTGGTGGAGATAGCTGAAAAGCGGTCCGATCGTTTAAAACTGAAGCCATATCATGCCGTGGATCATGTCATAGAAGAGGGGTACACTTTTTTGAAAACCTCACTTGGACTTATTCCTATACAGGTTTTCGGCAAACATAATATTGCCAATATTGCTGCTGCACGTATTCTTACCGAAGAAGCAGGCGTGAGCAAAGTAGATTTTTATACCGCGATTGCTTCCTTTAAAGGAACCGCCCGCCGATTGGAAAGCTGGCCAGCTAAAGTAAATTACCGTGTTTACCGTGATTTTGCCCACGCACCAAGTAAAGTAGCTGCAACAGTAGAAGCCGTAAGAACGCAACACGCCGATGAAAAACTCGTGGCATGTTTAGAATTACACACCTTCAGTAGCCTGACGAAGTCATTTTTGCCCAATTATGCGGGCAGTATGGATAGCCCCGACATAGCCATCATTTATTATAATCCAGAAACCATTGCCCAGAAAAAATTGCCGGCCTTAGCTGAAGCTGAGGTCAAAGCTGCTTTCAAAAATAATAAACTTGAAGTGTTTACCGATAGTCAGAAGTTGTTGGAACGCTTAAGTCATTTGGCAGGAGATCCCGCTTGTTTTTTATTGATGAGTTCGGGCAACTACGACAACCTAGATCTTAAAAAACTTTTTGAATAAGCTTGTTTTGTGATTTTTGAAGTCCAAAAAAAGCTATTACTTATCTTTAGCCCATGCAACTTAATCTAAAACGCCCACTGGCATTTTTCGATCTCGAAACTACAGGTATCAACACAGCAACCGACCGTATAGTTGAGATTTCTGTCCTCAAAGCAATGCCGGATGGAACGAGTCAAATGCTTACCCAACGCATTAATCCGGAGATGAAAATTCCAGCAGAGGTGTCGAAAATTCACGGCATTTTTGATACGGATGTTACAGATATGCCTACTTTCCAGGACTTTGCCCCACAATTGAATGATTTTATGCGTGGCTGTGATTTCGCTGGTTACAACTCAAATCATTTCGATTTGCCCTTGCTGGTGGAAGAGTTTTTAAGGGTAGATGTTGATTTTGACTTGGAAGGCCGAAAATTTGTGGACATTCAAACCATCTTCCACAAAAATGAACCTCGTGATTTAAAAGCTGCTTTTCGGTTTTACTGCGGTAAAGAGCTGCTCAATGCGCACAGTGCCGAGGCAGATACAACGGCTACCTATGAAATTCTGATGAGTCAGTTGGACAGGTACGAAGAGTTAAAAAATGATGTTGAATTTTTACACCGCTACACCTCTCGGAACAACAAAACTGTCGACCTGGCAAATCGTATCGTTTACAACGATAAAGGAGTAGAAGTCTTCAATTTTGGCAAACACAAAGGTCGTTCGGTGGCTGATGTATTTGCGCAAGAGCCAGGCTACTATAACTGGATGATGGATGGTGATTTCCCACGTTATACTAAAAAAATTATTACCTCCATTCGCTTACGAGCGTTTAATAATAAATAAGCATGGGCAACTTCCAAGAAGATTTTGCTATAGCCATACAGGATAAACCTAATGCGCAAGCCGTAAAACAATCAACTTCAGGGGAACAACGTTCCGTAGCTTTTTATACGCTGGGATGTAAACTGAATTTTAGCGAAACCTCAGCTATCGGACGGACTTTTACGAAAAATGGCTTTCAGAAAGTAGAATTTAATGCTGGCGCAGATGTATATGTCATCAACACCTGCTCTGTTACCGACCATGCCGATCGCAAATGCCGCAAGGTGGTTCAGCAGGCCTTGAAGCACAATCCTGAGGCTTATGTGGCCATAATTGGCTGTTACGCCCAGCTTAAACCTCAAGAAATTGCGGGGATACCTGGCGTTGATATCGTTTTGGGAGCTGCCGAAAAGTTTAATTTGATTGAGCACTTAGGCGACTTCAAAAAGCAAAGTATAGCCAAGGTAGTTTCAGGGGATATTGAGGCAGCTAATCGTTTTGTATCTTCTTATTCGGCTGGTGACCGGACACGTTCTTTCTTAAAAGTGCAGGATGGCTGTAATTACAGCTGCACCTTTTGTACCATTCCTTTGGCACGCGGAAATAGCCGATCTACACCCATTGAATCAGTTGTGGCGAATGCCCGTGAAATTGCTGCCCAGGGTATAAAAGAAATAGTTTTAACTGGTGTCAACATCGGTGATTATGGGTTGGAAGCCAACGACCCTAAAAATCGTGTTTTTGGAAGCTTTTTAGATTTGATTAAGGCGCTAGATGAGGTAGAAGGAGTAGACCGCTTCCGTATTTCTAGTATAGAACCCAATTTACTTACGAATGAAATCATAGCGTTTGTAGCCCAAAGCAAACGTTTTGTGCCGCATTTTCACATTCCGTTGCAGTCCGGTTCGGATCGTGTGCTCAAACTTATGCAAAGACGTTATTTGAGTGATTTGTATGCCGACCGCGTGTCCACGATCAAAAAACACATGCCCCATGCTTGCATCGGCGTAGATGTCATCGTTGGATTCCCCGGCGAAAAGGATGCTGATTTTCTGGACACGTATAATTTCATAAACGAACTCGATATCAGCTATCTACACGTTTTTACCTATTCGGAGCGCGATAAAACCAAGGCCATCCGCATGGAAGGTCGCGTACCTAACGGTAAACGTTCTGAACGCAACCAAATGTTGCAGATTTTAAGCGAGAAAAAACGTCGGGCATTTTACACCCAACACCTGGGGGCTACCCGCACAGTGCTGTTCGAATACGAACAACGTGCGCGTGAAATGTACGGCTTCACAGATAACTATATCAAAGTACGCGCTACCTACGACCCGCTACGTACCAATGAATTGGTGGCCGTAAAGTTGGAAACTATCGACGAAAACGGTTTAGTATTAGTTGCCGACGCTGATTATCACTAGTTAACAATCAACTTTTGGTAGGATTGCTCGCTTCCGGTAGTCAACTGTAAAAGATAAATCCCTGATTGTAAATCTTCTGTAGTAAAGCTGAGCTGGTGTTGCCCAGGTAAATAACGCTTTCCTTTGAGTAAATATTTTACTCGTTTTCCGTTTAGGTCGAGCAGGCTTATTTCAACATCACTGCTTTCACCCAACATATAGCTCAGCTTAACTTCGCCGGAGGTAGGATTAGGATATACAGGATACATTTTAGTTTTCATGCGCTGTATGACCAATTCGTTCGGGGTGCTGATGGCAATATTTTCATCTCCGGCTTGATAGGGCACGTACGAAAAATAAGTGAGATACATTTCGTCGGTGGTGCTTTCACCCCAGCTCACATTGACAGGTGGATTATTGGGGTTATAAGGGTTATTGAGGGTATTGTCAAAAGTAGCTTCAGCATAGATCCAACTGCCAACTGGAAGTTTTATTAAACGCGGGAAATGATAAAAGCCTTGCCAGTTAAAGTCCCATTCTGGAATATGAATGAGGTTTACGGTATCATTACCTGGTCGCACAGCGTATATTTTCCAGCTGCTACCAAGCAAATGCATATGTGGGAAAACACTCACCAACGAAATGGCTGCTGGCACCTGCAGTCGCCCTTTAAACGATCTTACGGTATTTGCAGGGATGATAAATGGCCCGTTGATCAGATTTAATGGAGAAAGTGGTGTTATAATTTCGTGCCTGCTTACCTGATTGTTATTATCAAAGAAGATATTTACACTACTTGAGTCTGATTCCGGGGTGGGATGGGGTGCATAGTGCATTTGTACCAGTAAATCAGCATTTCCGAAGAGCTTTTTGCCTATGTTCGAAGAGAAAAAACGAGGAGTGGTACCTGGCGCCCAACCGTACCAGGTATCTTCAACCGGCGTAAAGCCAAAGCCAGAAAAGGAGGTGTAACCATAACCAGGAGCGTTATTGTCGCGAATGCGGCCTTGACCACTGGTATCGAGGCCGAGTATGGCGTGATGTACTATTTTTTTGTTGCCAGGCCTAAATTCAATCGCCTTTACACTTTTGTCGGCAGGTAGGTTGACGGGAAGCACAAATACCCGGTACATATCCTGATTATTCCCTTGATGCATATAGGCTTGCGACATACTTAATACCAGATCAGGTTGACCAAGTTGTGAGCCAGTCGGGAAATTAGGCAAAGGTGGTTCAAGGGATACATTGCCGCGTGGCATACCATTATTTACCCAACTTGATATATCCGCAATTTCTTGTGCCGTCAAGCTGCGCTGGTCGAGTATTGTGCTAAAGGTTTTGTCTGGCTGCCAAGGTGGCATGATACCCGCTTGGGTGGTAAAACTAATCATTTGACCGTAGGCCACCACTTCGTTATAGCTGGTAAACGACATGGGGCCAATTTCACCTGGCCGGTGACAAGACGTACAATTAGCATAGATAATAGGAGCTATATGCTCTGAAAAGGTTATTTGTGACCAGCCCCAAAAGGGAAGTAAGGTACACGCTAAGAGTAATAATCGCTTCATATTAGGGATTTGAATGTAGAAAACAGCCTACTGCACGTGTTCGAATATAGGTAAATGTTTGCTTATCTGCGATAAGTGTAAGCCGGTCAGCGAGTTCGGTTGCGGTGGCTTTGTATCGACGCCGACCAATTTTTTCATAGCTATTGTCTATACGTCCAGCATATAGAATTGTACCCTGTGGCGAAAGCAGCACCACCTCAGGTGTTACTTCAATGGTATAATTTGAGACCCATTGGGTAGCGTTCTCGACTACAATTTTACCGCTAAGCTGGTTTTTACTAAGATAAGCCGCAGCTAAACTGTCGGAGGATGCCGCATTCGGAAAGACAAAAGTCCAGTCGGTTTGATCTCCAAATTTATTTTGTAGACTGCGTATTTCGGGGCCGTAAAAGATGCAAATTGGACAGCTCTCTGACCAGAAAAGCAGTATTTGGGTTTTTTGTGCTTGCACTGCGCCTTGCAGGCCGAAAAGCAGGAGTGTTAGGAGCAATATGCGAGTCAGCATAAGTAGACTTTTAACGTTTTTCTTTACAAATCAGGGAAAGCTTCACTTTTTAGCAGACTGTTTTGTTCGACCAAATAGCCTTTGACCCCTGCACCTTCTGCGGCAGTAACATCTCTCTCCCGATCGCCAATCATAAAACTTTTGGAAGCAGCGTAGCCGAAACGTGCCAGGGCCTTTTCAATAAACAAACTTTTGGGCTTGCGGCAAAGGCACTGCCCATAATCCGGATGATGTCGACAGAAATACACTTCATCGATTTGAATTTCAGCAGTAGCAAAAGCAGTCAACATTTTTTGATTAATAGCGGCAAAAGTGCTTATGTCGTACAAACCCTTTGCGATTCCTCCTTGATTGGTTACAATTACCAAGCGATAGCCTCTTTTTTGCATAGCCAGCAAAAAGTCGAAAATGCCTGGATTAAAAATAAATGCATCGGGATGGGTGGTGTAATCGCCTGGATCATGGTTGACAACACCGTCGCGATCGAGAAACAAAGCTTTCCGCATCTTACAAACCTACAAAATCAAGCGTGGAAACAGTTGCTTTCGGACTTCATAAATCGTCGCTAACTGCCTATTTTTGGGCATGCAAAAAATCATCATACTCGATTTCGGCTCACAATACACCCAACTCATTGCCAGAAGGGTGCGCGAACAACATGTTTATTGTGAAATTTATCCCTTCAACAAAATCCCGAAACTCGATGCTGATATAAAAGGCGTCATTCTGTCGGGGAGTCCGTATTCAACCAACGACCCGAAGGGGCCGAACCCCGATTTGCAGCAAATCTTAGCAAATTATCCTGTTTTGGGTGTTTGTTACGGAGCACAACTGCTCACCAAACAACAAGGAGGAAGCGTAATGCCTTCCAAAACCAGAGAATATGGTCGTGCCAATCTAACCTATCTCCAACCCAATCCACTTTTTAAAGACGTTAATTTAGGTAGTCAGGTTTGGATGTCGCATGGCGATACAATAACCATGTTGGCGCCTGGAGTTGACTTGTTGGCAAGTACCGAATCGGTAACAAACGCAGCCTTTTGTGTTACCGGTAAAAATATTTATGGCATACAATTTCACCCCGAGGTAACCCACAGTGCCGATGGCAAAAAACTCATTTATAATTTTCTAGTTGGTATTTGCGGATGCAGTCAAGATTGGACGCCCGACCATTTTATCACAAATACGATTGCTGGCCTAAAAGCCAAGTTGGGAAAAGATCAAGTAGTGATGGGTTTGAGTGGTGGCGTAGATTCGACTGTGGCTGCTGTGCTTATACAACATGCTATCGGCAAACAATTGCACTGCATTTTTATTGACAATGGCTTGCTGCGGAAAGATGAATTTGAAAAAGTGCTTGAAATCTACAAACGTCTCGACCTCAATGTAACTGGCGTAAGGGCAGCAGATCAGTTTTACGCCGCCCTAAAAGGTGTTTCAGAGCCAGAAGCCAAACGTAAGGCCATTGGAAAGGCGTTTATCGATGTCTTCGATCAGGAGTCGCACAGGATTCAGGAGGTAAGCTGGTTAGGACAAGGCACTATTTATCCCGATGTAATCGAATCAATTTCGGTCAACGGTCCTTCTCAGACCATTAAGTCGCACCACAATGTGGGTGGTTTACCCGAAAACATGAAACTAAAGGTGGTGGAGCCGTTGAATACCCTATTTAAAGACGAGGTACGTGAAGTGGGCAAGGCCTTGGGTATACCTATGGACATACTCGGACGCCATCCTTTCCCGGGCCCGGGCTTGGGTATCCGGATATTAGGCGACATAAGCCCGGAGAAAGTCCGTATCTTACAAGAGGCCGATGACATCTATATCGAAAACCTGAAAGCCTTTGGGCTCTACGACAAAGTATGGCAAGCAGGTGCCATTTTTTTGCCGGTACGATCGGTGGGAGTAATGGGTGATGAAAGGACTTACGAGTACGTAATTGCCTTACGTGCCGTTGAAAGTCTCGACGGCATGACAGCCGATTGGTGTCATTTGCCCTTTGAATTTTTAGCCAAAGTTTCTAATGAGATTATCAATAAAGTAAAAGGGGTAAACAGAGTTGTTTATGACATCAGTTCGAAGCCACCTGCGACCATTGAGTGGGAGTAAACAGTTTTTCATTTGGGTTTGCTGCTTGTTTTTTGTGCAAGCATGCAAGGCCAAAGTACCTGTTTCTGAAAAAAATGCGACCAAGTCCGAAAAGATATCGGTTAAAATAGCTGATCCCGAAATTCAAGCAGAAAACCCGGAGAAAAAGCCACTCGTACTCCAATTACGCTTGCCTTTAGAAGAAGATCAATTGGCCGAAAATGCACTTTTTGAACGACTACAGATTTTGGAAGGCTTTTTGGTTGGTTTCGACAGTTTGAACCGCCGTGGTTTACCTATTCAGGTAGAAGTAGTGAATACAGCTAAAAGCCCGGTTGATGCAATGCCTGATTCAGCTGCGCCCATTGTCATTCATTACGAAGCAGAAGTTTTTCGTATTTATCTGAGCAGTGAAAAGCGGTGGTTTGAGAGTCGCCCGCCTATGGAGATGCACACCGCTCGTATTGTTAGGTATGCTAAAAAGGAAAACGCGGCTATACTCGTCTTAACCCGAAAAACAGAGCTAGAAACGCGCATTTTAACTGCTTTGCAAGAACAACAAACGGGCGTACGGATAATCGAAAAAAAGCGACCAACCAAGGCCGAAATTCAGGCTAAATTGGTGAAGGGACGAAAAAATATCGTCTATATTCCGTCGCCCGATGAAAACTACGTCATTCATTGTCTTAAACAATTAACTGAGCTACAAATAGCGTTTCAGTTAGAGGTATTTGGATTGCCGAATTGGGTGAATTTCCCAACAGCCGACCCCGAATTACTGGCGCAGCTACCTGTTTATGTAACAAGCGCTACATCAGTAGTTTTTAACCAGCCGGGTAGTATTCGGTTTCAAGAACTCTTTAAAGAAAAGTTTGATGGCGAACCGCAGGCAGGAGCCTTTGTGGCGTTCGACCATGCTTTATTTATCGGCGAACGTTGGATTGAACATCAGAAATGGAAATCAACCAATTTCAAGGAGAACAGTAAACAGCTTTCGCAGGATTTCAACTTTTTTGAAGAAGAAGACCAACTTATAAACAAGGCAGTTCGCATACTTGCTTACCGCGATTACCAATTTAAACCCATACCCTGATGCATCCCGACTTACGGATGACCCAGACCCTACAGGCGCTCAAAGCGTTCCGTCAAGGTAGTCTGGCGAATTTTTTACCCGGACATTTTAAGTCCTTCCCCAAAATGGGTTCACGCGATCGCCGCGAAGTAGGGACTTTTGTCTTCGATTATTTCAGGGTCAAGCGCCTTTTCACTGAGCAGTCGAAAGAAGTCCAAGTTTTACTGGGGCGCTACCTTTGTGAGCCACAGGAGGCCGATTTTTTTGTTCAATTCTGGAGTGAAAAGCTCTATCAAACAGCTTGGGATCAAACGGCCGCTGATCGTTGGGAAAGCTTAAAACAACTTGGCATCGAGGCCGACTGGGATAACTACTTCCCGGAAGCTACCTCTATTTCCAAGGAGGTTGTCAAGGATGATTTTCTAAAATCACACTTACTGCAACGTAAATTGTGGCTCCGTTTACGCAGAGGCAAAGAACAATCGGTGAAAAACGAATTGGAAAAGGCAGGCATCCCCTTTGAAAGTACCGAAAGCAGCGCCCAAGCCCTCGCCGTTAAGGCGGGCACAAAACTCGAGCCGCTTCAAGCTTGGCAGCAAGCAAAAATAGAAGTGCAGGATTTGGCGTCGCAGCTAACATCAGGCTTGTTCGTACCCAAGGCCGGCGAACGCTGGCTCGATGCTTGCGCTGGAGCGGGTGGTAAATCTTTGCTTTTATACGATATGGAGCCTGGAATTAGTCTCTTTGTCACCGATATACGTGATAATATACTCAAAAACCTACACGAGCGTTTCAAAAAGTCTGGTCTACGTAATTACAGCCAGGCTGTAGTAGATCATACGGTATTGGGTGCTTTGGCCATGCAACAATCCTTCCCCAAACAGTTTGATGCGATTCTGGCCGATGTGCCATGCAGTGGATCAGGCACCTGGGCAAATACACCGGAAGTACTCGAGCAATTCGACGCCAAAACCTTGGCAGAATTTACCGATAAACAATACCGTATCGCTAAACAGCTTTCTTTCGCGTTGAAAGCAGGTGGAAGGCTCATTTATCTCACTTGTTCGGTTTACCGCCAAGAGAATGAAGACGTAGTTGAAAAACTAGCTGCTTTGCCTGAACTGAAACTTGAAAAGCAGCAGTATTTCCAAACGTCGACAGTAGGAGGAGACGTGCTCTTCGGAGCTATACTCAGAAAAAAGTAGACCTATACCTTTTCTAAGGCTTGGCTTAAATCATTTTGCAGATCGGTGGCATGTTCTATGCCTACGGAGAAGCGAATCATGGTTTCACCTATGCCATATTTTAACCGGTCGGCTTGCGAAAGCGGGGCATGACTAGTGGTAGCGGGGTGGGTACACAAACTTTCTGTTCCTCCTAAACTCACCGCTAATCGAATAAGCTTCAAAGCATCCAAAAAGCGAAAAGCAGCAGCTTCATCTCCTTTTAGATCGAATGCAATCATAGCCCCGGCACCTTCACATTGTTTGCGGAAAATTTGATTGTTGGTAGTATCAGCTTCACCTGAAAGCTCTGGGAAGTAAACGCGGCTTATTTTGGGATGTGTGTGTAGCCATTCTGCCAGTTTTCGGGCATTATTAGCCGACTTTTCCATGCGTAACGAGAGCGTCTCCAAACTCCGAAGCAGCAAAAAGCAGGTAAAAGGAGACGCTGTGCCGCCCAATTGAGTGCGCCAGCTTCTGATGATTGTAATGAGCTCTTTCCGGCCAATACAAGCGCCCGCCATTACATCACTATGACCACCTATGTATTTGGTCGCAGAGTATAAGACCAGGTCAGCACCATGTTTAATAGGTTGCTGAAAAACCGGCCCGTAATAGGTATTATCGACAGTTACTAAAACCTCTTTTTCAGGAGTTGAAAGGGCTTTCTTTAATTGGTTTACCACCGCCAAATCAATCATAAGATTGTGGGGGTTACAAGGCGTTTCTACGTGGACAAGCCTAATTTTTGCAGTTAAACCAGCCGCTTGAATTCGGTCTAGGACGTCAGTAGCTGTTTCGGAAGCATCAAAAGGGATGCAGCCAATTTGCATTGCCGCAAGTTGCTGGTGGATAAAGGCATCGGAGCCACCGTACACAGGATTGCTATACAAGATAAAATCGCCGGGGCGCAAAAGTGCAAGCCAACAGCTGCTAATAGCTGCCATGCCTGATTCGAAGGCCAAAGCGGCTTCTCCGCCATCCCACACGCACAAACGCGCCTCAACAGCTTGTAGGCCGGGGTGATTCCATCGCCCATATACCATGGGTTCTTCTTCGTTAACCGCAAATTTTTCAAAGCCATTTTTGATAGCAAAAATGCGCTTCATAGCAGCGGCGTTCGGAAAACAGAAGGTAGAGGATTGGTAAATCGGAACCTTGACAGCGCCTTGATGCTGTGCTGGATCATGAAACAATGAAACCAGCTGTGAATCGGGGTGAAGAGAGTTGTGGGACAAGGAAGTAGGTCTAAAAAGAAGGTGAAGATAAATTAAAACGGCACACGCTTTAGTCGCGCATTTTATCGAGGATACGATTTAGCTCTGCCGCCTCCTGCTCGGATATGGCATGCGTTATCGCATTCATCTTCACTTCATAAGATTCCATATTAACGAGTAGCGCTAATCCTGCATCGCTAATGGTGACATCTACTAACCTTTTGTCGTCTGCACAAATACGTTTAACAACTAGTTTTTTTAAAATAAGGCGGTCTACTATTCTCGATACATCCGACATTTTGTCGAGCATCCGTTTTCGAATTTCTTGAGTGCTAATTGGATCAGGATGGCTGCCACGAAGAATGCGCAGCACATTGTATTGCTGCATGGTAATGTCAAAAGGTTCAATGGCAATTCTGATTTTTTCCTGTAACCAGCCAAAAGTGAAGAGTAAATTCACTATTGCTTTCTGGTATTCATTCTTGAATGCTCGTTTTTGTTTGATATCTTCTTGTATACCCATAAAAAAAACAATGCCCCAACCCATTATTGGGTCAGGGCATAAATTTATAAGATTCTTAACCTTTTTTAGCCAATTGTATGTTCAGATTGATGTCGACATCATCGCCGACCACCACACCACCGGCTTCGGTAACGGCACTCCATTTCAAGCCAAACGTTTTGCGGTTGATGGTGCTTTTCGCTTTAAAACCAGTTTTTATGTTGCCATAAGGATCTTTTACGATACCGCCATAAGTTACTGCGAAGATTACTGGCTTGGTTACGTCACGGATGGTCAAATCACCTGCGAGTTCATATTTGTTGCCACTTACTTTTTTAAATGACTTGCTTACAAATTTCATTTTTGGAAACTTGGCGGCATTAAAAAAGTCATCTGATTTGAGGTGGTCGTCACGCATGCTATTGTCGGTGCTGATAGAAGCTACATCAACAGTAAATTCAATTTTAGCATCAGTGAAGTCAGCCTTGGCGTTGGTCATTGTACCATCGAACATTTTGAAATGGCCGTCTACTTCAGAAATAACCAAGTGAGATACCGTGAATTTGACGTTTGAGTGAACAGCATCGAGTGACCAGTTCCCTGCCGTTGGGAGGTCAGCGGCTAATACAGCAGCCTCGGTGTTTGCAGATTCAGTTTTTGACGTTGTTGTAAAAGCAACCAAAGAAGCACTAGCCACGACGGTTGCTGCAAGTAAGAATTTTTTCATTGTTTGAGCTTTAATTTGAAACAAATATAACGGCTAAACATTGAAGTTTAAACATTAATATAAATAATTTTCTAGCAAGAGGCACTTAATGCCTATTAGAAATTGGCAGAATGTCCCTTAAAGTTGCGTAAATACACGAGTAGGCGAGCCTCTGCGCAAACATTCCCTTGTTTGTCAATGGCCTGCGCCGTCATCCATTGCTGGTATTTTCCGACCTCCTTCAAAGCGGCTTCTGCCGCCAAAACGTCTGCTTCTGAAATGTCAAAACGAATCAGTAGATCGGAAGAGGCAGGTTTTTTATAGTCAATTTCAGCACTTTTAAGCCAAGCTTCTAGCTTTTGACCCCGATGTGCGAATATCTGCCAAAACAGAATGGCATGAAATGGATCAAAAGCACTGAAAATAGTCCCTCCAAAAATGGTTTTCTGAAGGTTTTTGTTAAACACGCTGTGACGTACACCAACTTCAGCCCACCGGAAGTCGTCGGCTATGGCTTTCACCCTTACCCTTGAAAACAATAACGGCGGAAAAAGAGATAACATCCATTTTATTTGCCAAGGGCGAAATTTCATACACTTATATTAAGGTTGTTGGGGAAGACGGTATTGATAAACCTCTTTCCCCGTATTATCGATAAAACGAATAAGTAGCTGACGCTCTTTTCTAGCTCCGCTAAATTCGAATACAGCAAAATTACGCTTTAATATTAGGCTTCCTGCCAAACGATTCGCGTTGGGCTCATTATCGCGGTTGGCAGGGAAAGAAGAAGTAAGTGGCGAGACAGTCACATCGTGCATAATGATGCCAGCGCTTTCTATGCGACTTATTTCACTGTGGTGGCGGTCACCTGTGACAAAAACGACGTTTTTAATACCTTCCTCCCCAATACGTTTGAGCAGTTGATCCCGCTCACATGGGAATTGAGCATAATTTTCATAAAGGGCCATACTGTTTAATACCTGACTGCCGTTCGCTACAATTTTGTAAGGTGCATTACTAAACTTTAAGGCGTTGATCAACCAATCGATTTGCGCTTGTCCGAGCATCTCCCTAGCACAACTATCAACGAGTTGTTCGGAGCTGCGATACCAACGGTCGTCAAGCAAAAAGAAGTCAATGTCGTTGTGGGTAAAAGCAGTTGTAATTCCGTTGCCGGGCGTAAGCCCATAACTTGGGTTGGCCCAAAAATATTGGAAGGCTTCACGCGTCCAGTCTTTGTGCACCCAGCTGCGGTTGGCGTCGTTTGGCCCAAAGTCATGGTCATCCCAAATGGCATAATTTGGGCACGTCCCCAATAATTTTTGCATTTCAGGAATCGATCTGCTGTGACCGTAGCGGTGCATTACACCTGAACGACTACTCCAATCAGCTTCTCGCAGATAGGTATTGTCGCCAAGCCACAACATGAGGTCAGGTTTCGTTTCAGCTATTTTTTCGAAAATGAAATAATCACCACCATAAGGTTTGCCGGGACGGTCATAGGCAGATTCGTTTATATAGTTACAACTGCCCATGGCAAGTTTAAAAGCAGGTGGATCATTGCGCCATTGCCAAAGGCTTTGTGTAGTAAATTGTAAAGGATAGGGCCTAGCTACTTCCTTGCCGCCCACTTTGAGCCGATAGGTATAGCTTGTTCCTGGTTCTAATTGGCCAATATCAAAAGTGACGCACAACGCATTGTCAGCATGCGACTTTTTAGTTTTAACCCATTGCCAAGGCTCATTACTGAGGTGTTTTTTGATTTCAAGCCTTACTAAAGCTTCTTTTTCGGTCTGTACCCAAATTTTTGCTGAACGCAGGTCAATATGTCCCAACATGGGCCCTGATTGGAGTTGTGCCCACAACAGGAAGGGTGAAAACAATAAGCAGAGTGTGCTTGCAAAACGTTTCATACTACTTCTTTGTGGCAATATAAGGCAAAGATGTTATCTCTTTATTGCGTCGGACGAAACCCTAACTTTGCAACTTTAAGCCAATGCCGATGCAAAAACTGATAGAGTGCGTACCCAATTTTTCAGAGGGTCGCGATATGACTGTGATTAAACAAATTACCGATCAAATTGAGTCGGTTAGCGGGGTAAGACTGCTAGACGTGGATCCAGGTAAAGCCACTAACCGTACAGTCGTGACTTTTGTGGGCGCACCCGAAGTGGTTATTGAAGCTGCTTTTCAGGCTATAAAAAAGGCTAGCGAAGTCATTGATATGCGCAAGCACAGTGGTGAACACGCCCGTATGGGTGCTACCGATGTTTGTCCTTTGATTCCAATTAGCGGCATCAGCATGGAGGAAACGGCTGAATATGCTCGGAAATTGGCCAAAAGAGTCGGGGAAGAACTTGGTATCCCTGTTTATCTCTACGAAAAGGCGGCGAGCAAAATAGAGCGTCAGAACCTGGCCACCATTCGTGCCGGGGAGTACGAAGGGCTGCCCAATAAACTCCAGGATCCTCATTGGAAACCTGATTTCGGCGCTGCAGTATTTAATGCCCAATCAGGTGCTACGGTTATCGGGGCACGTGACTTTTTGATTGCATACAATATTAACTTAAATACTCCTTCTACCCGCATTGCCAATGCCATCGCTTTTGATGTACGCGAAGCTGGCCGTATCAAACGTATAGGTCACCCGGTTTTGGGAGATGTAGAAAACGATGCAAATGGCGAGCCTATTCGCATACCTGGGACATTGAAGTCGGTAAAAGCAGTGGGTTGGTATATCGAAGAATATGGTTTCGCCCAAATCTCTATGAATCTGACGAATGTGGAGGTGACACCGGTGCATATCGCTTTCGATGAAGTGGTGCGGGCGGCTGGCGAAAGAGGGGTACGCATAACCGGCTCAGAACTTGTTGGTCTTATACCACTACAAGCTATGCTGGAAGCTGGACGCTACTTCCTAGTTAAAATGGAACGCTCTGCGGGCGTTTCAGAGGCGGAGTTAATAACTACCGCCGTACGCTCTATGGGGCTGGCAGAGCTAGCTCCTTTTGATCCGCAGAAAAAAATTATCGAATACGTCATTGCCGACCAAGCTGCTTGTCGTTTGGTACGCATGGATTTGAAGGCATTTGCGAACGAAACCGCTTCCGAATCACCCGCACCTGGTGGCGGATCTATTTCGGCCTACATTGGGGTCCTCGGTGTGTCGCTCGGAGCAATGGTGGCCAATTTATCGGCAGCTAAAAGGGGATGGGAAGAGCAGTTCGACTATTTTAATGAAAATGCAGTCGCTTGTCAACGACTGAAAGAGCAGTTATTGACGAAGGTCGACGAGGACACCCTCGCTTTCGACGGCATTATGCAAGCTTTTGCGCTTCCAAAATCAACCACTGAAGAAAAACAGATTCGTTCTGCAGCCATTCAATCAGCAACGGTGGTGGCTATCGAAACACCCTTAGCAGTAATGCGCCTTAGTCTTCAATCTTTCCCTTTGCTGAGGGCAATGATTGAAAAAGGCAATCCCAATTCAGTTACAGATGCTGGCGTTGGCGTACTCTGCGCGCGCACGGCAGTGTATGGTGCTTATTTGAACGTAAAAGTTAATATTAGCGGCATTAAAGACAAAAGTTACTCAGATAAAGCTATGAGTCAAGCGGAAACTATTCTGCAGCAGGTACTGGAACAAGAAGCTGAATTGCTGGCACTGGTAAATCAGCGGCTGGCTGCCGATTGAGGAGCTGGTACAAACCGCGATCGGGATTGCAAATAAAGGCCTGCTCCATACGGAAGGAGGCTAATTTTTTTCGTTCAGCTTCCCATTTGAAGCCTTTTAAACGAAATGCATAGGGGTCAACTTTATCGATAGGGTAGAGTATGGCTACTGGTGCGATATAAAAACGAATATCTACTGGACGATTGTCTTCCATAAGAATGGTGATATCGGTCGACTCAATCTTATTAGCACCCATCAAACTGCCATCAGCGCGCTCTACATAGTAGATGCTCTCCCCATTGCCTTTAACGTCAATTTGCGACATCTGTCGGTTTTCAAACCAGGCGGTCATGTCTTTGCCTTTGATTTGACTAAAACGAACGCTGTCTTCCTCCTTCACCATAAAACCGTCTTTGTACATCTCGAGTCTGTCGAAATCACTTCCGCGCGTAAATAACTCCATGAAAATAGCGGTGATTTGAAAGGCATCGGACCAGATCACAGGATCCCGAAAAAACTTGAAGACGGAATCGGACTCGACATAACTCAGCGAGTCGCACAATAAGAGCAAATCTGATTTCTTAATAACGGGTTGAAAGTGTGCCAAAAGAACATTACTGGTGTCACCGATGCGATTTTGGTAAATAGTATCAGCCGTAAGGTAGAGGGTATCTGGGTCGCTGAAATTCATCATTAGTGGAAAATCATAGACCACCGAAGTGCCTTTTTTGCGGTCGAAACGGGTATAACCACCCCGAATCTCAGTTTTTTCCAAGGTGTCGATGATTTGTACACCTATTTTGCAATAGCCACGCTGGAGGCTGTCGTTAAAGTAGATGGTATCGGCACGGATAAACTGATGGCTATCGATTACGACCTGCCCGTTTTTGGTTAGAAATGATTCTCTTGTTTGGGTTTTGAACCAGCCTCCTTCGGTATAAGTCGTACTACGATTGGAATAAATGAAAGTGGGGCCGAAAAAATCAGCTTTTTTGGTTACCGTTTGGTAATGCAGCGTATCTCCCTTCAATTGAAAATCAGGATGGTCGATGGTTACATTCTTCCTGAAAAACAGCTTTTTCAAATTACTATCGTACCGGCCTTGTTTGCTTTTGAGCACGGCTTCGGCATTAGTAATCACTGCTGGGGAGTTATAATAGGCAATCTTGGAAGCGGTATTGTAAAAGAGAATATCTGTTTTTAAGATCATCTCCCCATCAGTAACCACCACATTGCCTTTGAGATAGGTTTCTTTGGTATTGCCGTCATATTCCAAATAACCAGCAGTAGCATCCATTTTTCCTGGCTGTAGTATGCGCACACGCCCAAAGGCAGTGGCTTTGTTCTCCAGTATGTAGAGGTAAGCACTGTCACAAAATAGCTGTACATCATTTTGACGGAGAATAACATCGCCAATGAGCTTGCGCATTTTGACACCGTTTGCCTCCTCATAGGTGCCTTCACGCGATTTTTCGATGGTAATTATACTTTTATTCTGTGCCTCGAGAAGCAACGGAAAAAGGCATAAAAGGGTGAAGAGGAGACTTTTCAAAGGTTTATTGAAGAAACGAAAGTTCAAAATTAGGCGAATTCGTGTAGTTTTAACGTTCCTTTTGCTGCATTTCGCATTTTTACCTGAATATGAACTTTCTTTTTCTCGCTTCGTGGTACCCTGAAACGCCTGCTTCCCGCAACGGCCTCTTTATTTGGCAACACGCAGCGGCTATGGCAAAGGGTGAAGGAGATGAGGTTGCTTTGGTCGCTGCGGTTGCACAGCCAGGCAGTGCTAAACTAAGTGTTGCTCACCAAACCATTGCCGGTGTTCAGCATTGGGTGGCAAGTTATCCGCCCGGTAAAAACGCAATTAGTAGGTCTTGGCGCTATTTGAGGGCCTTGAACGCTGCTGTTTTGGCAAAAGAAAAAGCTACGGGTAAAAGTGATTTATTCGTGGTGAACGTACTTTGGCGTGCCGGAATACTGGCCTGGCTATATCAATTACTCTTGGCCAGACCTTATATTATTATTGAACATTGGTCTGGTTATTTACCTGAAGGACAAGGATATAAAGGTTTTTATCTAAAGTACTTTACGCGTTTAATCGTGGATAGGGCAGAGCGCGTACTCACTGTTTCGAGCTATCTCGCCGACAGCATGCGGGCGAGGGGCTTAATGAACCGGTATCATGTTTTGCCCAACATTGTGAATACAGCTGTATTTAGAGTTGCTGCTCAGGCTGAAGCAAAACAGCCACTCCGTTTACTACATGTATCTAACCTAGCACCAGAAAAGAATTTTGACTTTGTATTTCAACTTTGGCAAGATTTGAGGCAGCTTTTCCCTGAGCTAGGATTGCAAGTGGCCGGTGCATATACCCACGCCGACAAGCAACGATATGCACAGTACCCCGATATTCAATGGCTGGGATTTCAAGAAGAGTTGGCTTTGTCGAAGCTATACCAAAGTGCAACAGTGCTCTGTATGCCAAGTTTCTTTGAGACTTTTTCCATCGTTATAGCAGAGGCATTGGCCTGTGGTTGCCCGGTGCTCGCAAGCAATTTAGCGACCTTTGATTTCTATCGAGGCGCTAAAAACTTCCACCCCTTGCCCTTGGATAATAACGCTGCTTGGCAGGCAACGTTTAAGGAAATTATATCAGGCAATGAGTTGAGTAACGACTTTTATTTTATTCACGATAACTTCTCAAGCGCAAAAGTTTCTAAAAAAATGCATAGTATACTCGACGGGATAAAACTTTGATAAAAGTTATACTACATACCTTTGCAAGTAAACTGCTCAATGCCTTAATCAATTTGGGTTTGGTCGTGCTAACGGCCCGGGTTATGGGCGCGGAGGTACGTGGCGAAATCAGCTTGTTGATTGCAACCCTTTACCTTTTTGTGCTGGCAAGTGGGTTTGTGGGGGGGAGTACCCTCATCTATCTTGCCCCACGGTATTCGCTTAAAAAACTACTTGTGTTGGCTTATGCGTGGTCATTTATTGTGGCTGCAGTGCTTTTGCCGATAGTTTATTTCAGCATAGGTTTGCCGGCCCCTACTTTGTGGCACTGGATAACACTGGCATTGATTTTTAACTTGACGGCGGTTAATAGATATGTGTTACTGGCGCTGGAACGGATAAAAATGGACAATCTGCTAGGTATCGGAATCAATTTGGTATTGTTGCTTTTGCTGGGTTTGATGCTTTATGGCAATGCCGCCAATAACCTGAACACCTTTATGCTGGCATTTTATATGGCCTGGGGAGCTGCTTTTTTGCTTTCTGGTTGGTTGATTCGCAGCAGCTGGCAAAAGGACAGTCAACAAAGCTGGAAATATGTAGGTCGCGCCATGTGGAAATATGGGTCTATGGCTCAAGGGGCTAATTTTGCCCAGTTTTTGGGATATAGAATTCAATTTTATTTGATCGGGGCTTTGTTATCGAAAGAGGCTTTAGGCGTGTTCTCTGTGGCAGTAGCGCTTGCGGAAGCCTTGTGGATGATTACCCAGAGCATCTCCTTGGTTCAGCTTTCTAAAATTGCCAATATGGAAGATGGACGCTCCTCCGCTGGTTTAACGGCCACTCTCATGAAGGTAAGTGTAGCTGTTACGGCTTTGGCCATGTTAGTTTTACTGGTATTGCCCGAAAGTTTGTTCGTTTTTGTCTTTGGCGCCGAATTCGGACCGGTCAAAGCCCTCATTGGCTATATGGTGCCCGGTATTTTGGCATTGGCAGCCTCCAATATTTTGATTCATTATTATGCAGGTATTGGCCGTTTGTGGATCAATTTTCTCATATCCCTACTAACACTACTTTTGGTGGTGGGTACCAATTATGGCCTTATGCCATTATTTGGTCTTACTGGCGCTGCTATTGCCTCATCGGTGGCTTATGTACTAGCAGCCTTGGTTATTGCCATCTATTTTATTAAAGACCACCAACAGCCTATTTGGGTGCTTTTACCGCAAAAGGCCGATTGGATTCAGTTTCAACTTTTATGCAAACAGTATGTGCGGAATTTGCGGCGTAATTAGTCCTCAGCTTTTTCCAGAGGCCGGTGGATTGCTGCAACGCATGAACGACAGTCTCCACCACCGTGGTCCGGATGATGCCGGCTTTTGGCTGCTAGGAGAAGGAGAGCAGAGCCTACATTTTGCTGACCATGATAGCCATGCCGATATCAAAAGCCAGCTCACAACACTGGACGTTCCTTTAGCTGCGCATATTGGTTTTGGGCACCGACGCTTGTCTATCATCGACCTCACCGTTGCTAGTCATCAACCTTTACAGTCGACCGATAAGCGATACATCCTGTGCTATAATGGCGAACTGTACAACTACATTGAGTTACGTGCCACATTAACAACCCTCGGCCATACATTTCAGAGCCATGGCGATGCTGAGGTATTACTCGCAGCTTGGGAAGAATGGCAGGATGAAGCACTGCACCGCTTTGAAGGCATGTGGGCATTTGCATTGTATGACTTAAAATTGGATAAGCTATGGCTTGTTCGCGACCCTAGTGGTGTAAAGCCGCTGTTTTATGCTCAAAAGGGAGCCGTTTTAATTTTTGCTTCTGAACCCAAAGCGCTATTAGCTAGTGGGCTCGTACCCAATACTTTAAATGAAAAAGCTTTATATAGTTTTTTAATCCACGGTGCGCTCGATGAAGCGGAGGGTCATTTACTGCAGGCAGTTAACGAGTTGCCAGCTGGAAACCTACTTTGTTACGACAGGCTAAGTGGTTCCATGGCTTCCAGAAACTATCATTCAGCCCACTTCAAAGCAGGTCTAAAACAAGAGGTAGCCCTTGACAACCTTACCCAAGACATCCTGAAAAAGCTAGAAAATGCAGTGCGACTCAGGCTGCGTTCGGATGTTAAAATAGGAGCAAGTCTTTCGGGTGGTTTAGATAGCGCAACTTTGGCCGTTTTGGCAGCTCAAAAACTGGATTTGCCATTGTTTACGGCAGTCTACGAGGGGTACCCGGAAAACGAAGCCCGTTACGCCAAGGAAGTGGCCAAAAAACTAAAAGCAGATTGGCATGCCGTTCAAGTAACGCCAGAGCTAATAGTAAACCGTCTCGAGTCGCTTGTTCAAATACAAGATGGCCCCATTTTGGCCTTGAGTACCTTTGCACAACTGTTCATTAATGAAGCGGCAAAAGCGCAAGGGGTAACTATTTTATTAGATGGCCAAGGGGGGGATGAACTCTTTTCAGGTTACGATCGCTATTGGCTGAGTTATTACCGGGAGGCGTGGGAAAAGTTCGATTTAGGTGCTTTAACTCAAGGAATAAGAAGCGTTTTTCATTTCAAAATCTTGCTAAAAAGCATGGTTATAGCCTTTTTTCCTGCTTTTCTTCTTCATAAAGGGCTAAAGCCTGTATTGGTTCGACAATTAAAAAGACGAAAACCCGAGTTAGCCTATCTCAAGCCCGAGTTTAAGGACAAGCACTGGAATGTTTCGTTAAAGGTCATTCAAAACTTGCCAAAAAGTGGGGTGAATGCGCAGCAGATTGAGGAAATGTATGGCTACGATCTAAAAAATTTGTTGCACTGGGGAGATCGAAATAGCATGTCAGTAGCCATCGAAAACCGCGCTCCTTTTGCTGACGATCCTCATCTGGCCCAACTATTACTCGGCTTGCCTGCATCTTTAAAGATGCGTGCAGGTCGTAGTAAATTGCTGTTAAGGTCGGCCATGCAAGGTCGCCTACCAGAGATTATTTTAAAGCGTACAGATAAACAAGGATTCACTACACCGATGAAAGCATGGATGGCAGCTTTGTGGCCACAATGGAAAATGTACCTGCAGTATTTGCCCGAAAGTATTGACATTAAGATGGTTGAACGAGATAGTGAAAAGCTTTTGAGCACCCAGGAAGGCACCGCTTTTTTACTCCGACTGCTTTCCTTAGGTGCCTGGTTGAAAAATTTGCAGACGAGCGTCAAAAGCGTATAGTTATTTTCAAAAAGCCCCTATATTTGCATTCCCTTAATAATCCTGTTCTTGACAGGAACCAATGGTGGTTGTAGCTCAGTCGGTTAGAGCACTAGATTGTGGTTCTAGGGGTCGTGGGTTCGAGCCCCATCTTCCACCCAAAAAAGTCCCCTAATACGGGACTTTTTTTTTTACCGTTTCTGCTCTCGCTTTACGAGCATTAAAAACTCTTGCTCAAGGGGCAGATAACCATACTCGAAGCAGAAATAATAGGTGCTGCCAGCTTGCGTGGTTTGCAAATGGGTGTGGTAGCCAAAATTAAAGCCCTTTTCGTACAACAGCTCTTTGTGTACCCGGCATTTGCCTAACTGTTTGTCGATTATAGTTTCTAGAATACGCCGGTTCCGTTTTAAAATATTGTGAATACTCCGCATGGCTGCCGATTCTTCGGTGTAATGGCGGTTGTTGAAGGTATTACGACAATTATCGTCGCAAAATTTTTTGTCACGGCGTCCTTTAATTGGGCTGCCGCACTCCATACATTGGGTGGTTTCCATAAGGCAGATATTTTAGGTTTTCGGTTGAAGCGCTTGTTGTCGTTTACTTTCGATTAGAAGTGCTTAATATCCGACTACTTTTTATCTGGTTTCCACCTTTGTTTTACGGGTTTAGCTCGTTTTTTTTAACCATTTTATCATTTAACGCTTAAAGCCATGAGTAACATGAAAAATCAGGTAAGACTGATAGGCAATCTCGGCATGGATCCCGAGATTAAGGAAGTAGGTCCAAATCGGAAACTGGCTAAGTTGAGTCTGGCCACCAACGAAAGTTACCGTAACGACAAAGGGGAACGGGTCACCGAAACCCAATGGCACAATCTCGTTGGCTGGGGCCGTATCGCAACCGTAAGTGAAAAGTACCTGAAGAAAGGTTCAGAAATTGCTGTCGAAGGCAAACTGAATAACCGCAATTATGTGGATCGAGAAGGGCACAAACGCTACGTGAGTGAAGTGGTCGTTTCCGATATTGTCTTACTAGGCACTAAAGGGAAAACCATTGCACAGGAGGATTAAAAACAAAGGCGCAGCTTTTCGCTGCGCCTTTGTTTGTGTTTTTTGAAAACTACTTATCGGATGATGGCAAATTTGCCGGTCTGAATATCATTGGTTTTCATATCCTTCACACTAAACAGGTACAAACCCGAGGCGATGGCTTGTTTGTCGTTCGAAAGCACATCCCAGCCATGCTCACCACCTGCAAGCACTGTATTATCTGGATTGCCACCAAAACTGGTATACCAGCCGCTGTTGGAGCCGTTGAAATCAGCGGCAGCATCGTGTTGTAGCGTGGCTACTATATCACCAGCAAGGGTGTAAATTCTGATTTCGGCACGCTCAGGTAAATTGAAAAACATGATTTTTCGGGTGCGCGATGTTGTACCATCCCAAGCTGCAGAAATGCGGTATGGGTTAGGATAAACACCTACTTTTTTCGTTTTGCCCATTGGACCACCTTCCGTACCAGGAAAAACCCTAAAAGCATTCTGCACGCGTGACGATTCTAAGGATTGAAGCCCAATAGCAGGGTCACCTTCGTCAAAAGAGGTGATGATGTATAGATATTGCCAGCCGTTAAGTAAGTTGTCGACTTCAAATTTGTACCAGTACTTAGTGGTGTCACCCTCAAACATTTTGGGAGTATTGAGTTTGATACCGTCGAAACCGTTGTTGAAGCCAATGCCGTTGTTTGGCTTATCCCACTGACCAATTAAGGCAGCCTGCGCCAATAAGTTTGGTTTGAGGTCATCGCCTGGTTTTGTACGGTATATACGATAACCTTCAAAGTCCATTTTTTTGGTAATGGGGTCAACAGATAACGATGCTGAACTATCCCAATAGATAATCGCCTTATTTGAGGCTGCTTCAAAACGTACTTTCGGAGGGGTAGTGGGTTCAGGCAAGATGTAACGATCCAAGCGACCATTAAAATTTATATCCTCACCAGCATCTAAACGGCCGTTTTCATTAACGTCCTCTCCTACGTAGGTCCGTTTGGCCCAACCAAGGTTTTCACGGAGAATAGCTTTGGCATTGTAACTGTCTTTAGGTACGTCATCTATTTGGCGCGCACAAACTACGGCCAATACTAAACCAACGGTTTCGCCGGGTTCAACGCGGGTAACTGGGCCAATACTGTAAAGCTGAACGCGGTTTGCTGGTGCCGCTAAACCAGCAGATGGACTAAAATCACCACGATTGCGCATGCGGTCGTAACGCTGTTGGTCGTTGGTGGGCGCAGCAACATTGTACAACCAATAGTTGGGATTTGCACGGGGTGCAGGCAGCCCCTGATTCGTAAAAGTGGGGCTATTATTTGGGTGAAAATATTGGTTACGCCACTCAATACCTAATAGCTGTATGGCACCATATGAATTGGTGAAACCCGGGTCGCCCGTCACATCATAGGCATATAATGCGAGCAGGGTGTCTTCAAAGCCAATACTCCCTTTATTAAAAAAAGCACTTCCACGATCTGTGGTAACATTTACATTTCGAACAACAAGGTCACTCCACGTGCCCAGAAAAACCGAATCCCAAGCAGTGTTGGAATTATTGGTGATCTGATAATTAAGTATGACAAAGTAGTCGGCAAAAGTAAAGTTCCAAGCGTAGGTCTCCAGTTTGACCCTAGCATTCAACGGATTGAGGTGGTTGTTAATGGGCTGTGTTGTGCCAGGAACAATTGTAAATTCATCCGTGAAGTTGAGAATGTTGTCTTCATGCGAAATAGCTTGGGTGCTGAAAACCTCACTTCCAGGCAAACTAGATCGTTGAATGATGGGCGAACCGGGCAGGGCAGAATATTCAAAACCTGCCTTTCCCGTGGCATAGCCAGATGCGTCATCGAGCGAGCCAGTGGAAACCGCAATTTGTCCATTTTGATAAGCACCTATCCATAAACCTGCTTCGAAAAGATGTTCAACACCGGAGTTTAAGGGATATTCCATCGAAGGCTGACCTTGCGGGTCGTTGCGCACATTGGGCCGGCCTACTGTTCCTACATTGGTAACATTTAGGCCGATATTGCCTATTTGAATCGTTTTTTGATCAAATTGAGCCATTATTTGGGTGGCTAATAACAACAAGATCGGGAGCAATAGTCGCTTCATAGTTTGCGAAGATAAGGAGCTTCGATTATTCTAAGGTTAAGCACTTTGTACTTGCTTTAAACAAGTTTGTAAATAGTTTCGACTTTGTGGGCCGAGCTGAAATAATAGATCCAAAATACTTAAGTCTGAAAGGAAGCCGGTTTGTGGTGAAAATCCTTGATAATAAAGGGGTTGATCCGCTATTTTTAATACTTTTTGCCCTCTGAAATCTGTAGTGTGCTCAGCTAAGTTTTTCTCAAAATCAAGCGTAAAATTAAGCTGTACTTGAAGACCGAGTAGTTTTAAACACAGCTGAAGGAGAGCCAAATTAAAATCCCATAAATGGTCAAACTTCTTTTCGAAAAAAGGCTTAAAATACGGGGCGTAATCCTCAAAATACGGGGCTTTACCATAGGCAGTTTTGAGTGCATGCCAGTGTTGTCGTTGCCAAGAGCGGTCGTTAGCTATTTTAACCTTAGCCATTTCAACTTGTTGCCCTCTTCCCCCAAAAATAGGTATGGTTAAAGTCTGCCTGCCTTGTGCATGACCGATTTCACAGCGGTTACGACCAGTAGATTTGACAAAATGCTCACATTTCTCCAACCTTAAGGCGGGGTATTTCATTAAATTTGTAAACCACCCAATGGAGGGTAAGTAATGTAAAGCCATGAGTGCAACCCGATTGTCTTCCTGCATTGTATCGATAAATAAAGCCTCAGTGAGTGTTATTGCGGTTTTTTGCCTGTTTTTAGGTGTGCTTTTTAATGGTTTACCTGCCAAAGCCATCGATGCTCAATTTCGATATTGTGTATTTCAACAGCCTGATAAAGGACCCTATATCGAAACCTATTTGTCGGTTAATTCCCGATCCATCGCCTTCGTAGTCGTTGGGCCAAACCAACTTCAAGGTGCAATTGAGTTAACTATCGATTTTTCTCGCAATGATACCATTGTGCTGTTCGACAAATATACCCTCAAAAGCCCGATCATAGACACCAATGGTCGAGCAGACTTTGCCTTTTTAGATTTACAACGTTTTGGCCTAGCTGCGGGTACTTACACTATGCATTTGCGTATAACCGACAAAAATGATAGCAGCAATACTGCAAATGCCGTTGAAAAAATTGTTTTTGGGGAGGCACCACTTAAACCAACCATTTCAGATGTAATGTTGGTCAGTAAAATAAGTCAGGCAACTGCAAACAGTACGCTAAGCAAAAACGGATTGGAATTATTGCCCAGAGCATCGACTTTTTTTGGGGAAGGCGAGGATACGTTGCAATTCTATTTTGAAGTGTATGGCAGTCAACAACTGATTGCCGATTCTATATTTATTGTAAAAACCTGGCTCGAAACCACCGAAGGAGTTGGCGTGGCCAACGCCAGTAGGTTTTACAAACGTGCTCCCCGCAACGTTGTCGCCATTGCCGATGCTATTTTATTGGATGAGGTACCTTCTGGTAATTACAATCTGAAAATTGAGGTAAGAAGCAGGTTAAATGATTTATTAGCCCAACAAGTGATTCAGCTTCAACGGATGAACAGTAATATCGCCTTTGACGAGCAAAAGCTCCTAGCGACCTTGCTTGGCGGCACCTTTGTAGATAAGTTTAATCGAGAACAACTCAAAGAATGCATCAAATCTACCCGGCCAATTGCACAACGCAACGAAAGAGAGTACGCTGATAATCTCCTGAAGCAGAAAGAAGTGGATGAGGAGTTTTTTAAAAGGTATTTACTCAGTTTCTGGGAGGCCCGAAATAAAGTCAATCCTGCAGGACCTTTTGAGGCCTATCAAGAAGAGGTGAACAAAGCCAATCAGCTGTTCAGCTCTAAAATTAATAAGGGCTATGAAACCGAGAGAGGCCGAGTGTATTTACAATATGGCTCACCAAACAGCCGCACAGTTATCGATAACGAACCCAGCGCTTATCCCTATGAAATCTGGTGGTACTACGAATACAAAGGCCAACGCAACATTCGTTTTGTTTTTTACAACCCAGATATGGTTACCAACGATTATCAACTGTTGCATTCAGAGGCTTTGGGTGAAACGTTTGATCCGCAATGGCGGTTGATTCTATTTAGCCGCACAACCTCCTTTCAGAACCTGGATGATACCCGCAACCGGGATCATTTCGGTACCCGCTTGGAAGACAACTTCAGGAACCAGTAAATCGCCAGATGCTACAACTCAGTTATCGGGTACAGCGGTTTTGGCTGCTGCTTTTTTCCAGTTTGCCGTTTTGGTTTTTATATGGCTTAAGCGACTTGCTTTTTGTTATCAACTATTACCTCATAGGCTATCGCCGCAAAGTTGTATTTAGTAACTTAAGGAATAGCTTCCCTGAAAAATCAGAAACAGAAATTCGTTCTATTGCCCGTAAGTTTTATCGCTATCTCAGCGATCAGTTTGTTGAAACCTTCAAAACACTCACGATTACTGAAGCGGAATTAGATAAACGGGTAAAACTCCTCAATCCAGAAGTTATGAATACCCTTTTTGAAAAGGGCCTGAGCGTGGTTCATCTATTGGGTCACCACGCCAATTGGGAGTGGTACGCCAAACAACTTGCGCGTTACACCAAACATCAGCTGTTTTTTGTCTATAAACCTTTGAGCAATAAAGGAATGGATAAAGTGATGATAGATTTGCGCACCCGTTTTAATGTGATGGCTGTTCCGATGAAGGAGGTCTTCAAGACCATCGAAACATACAAAAAGCGTCCTCATGCAAGTTTTTTTGGGGGTGACCAATCGCCTATGCGACACAACAAATATATTTGGCTCAATTTTCTGAATCAAGAAACGGCTGTGTATTTGGGTGCAGAAAATATTGCAAAGCAGTATGGTGAAGCCGTGGTATTCGGGAAAATGCGGCGCACGCGAAGAGGATATTATACAATAACAGTCGAATTAATTACCGATGATCCGTTGCAAACGGCCGATGGTGAAATTACAGCCCGGCATACCCAGGCATTGGAAGAATTATTATATGAGCAACCCGAATACTGGTTGTGGTCGCACAAACGTTGGAAGTTTAAAAGAGCTGAAGTAGAAAATGTCGGATTATCCTGAAGTAGCTGTTGTCATCTTAAATTGGAACGGGAGAAAACACCTCGAGACCTATTTGCCCAGCTTGTTGAATACGGTTTATGCCGACTGGAAGCTTTATGTCATTGACAATAATTCTTCAGATGATTCCGTGGCCTTTTTACAATCAAACTACGCTCAATCGGTTGAAATTATTCAAACAGGCGAAAATCTTGGTTATGCTGGTGGTTATAATGCGGGTTTAAAACAAATTGCTGCACGTTATTACGTGCTGCTCAACAGTGATGTAGAAGTTACGCCCACTTGGCTGGATAGGCCCATTGCTTTGATGAAAGAAAATCCAGATGTGGCTGCTGTACAGCCTAAAATAATGTCGTGGATTGATAAAACCAGTTTTGAATATGCAGGAGCCGCAGGTGGTTATATCGATCGGTGGGGCTACCCTTTTTGTGCTGGACGTGTTTTTCAGGATTTAGAGCAAGATTTGGGTCAATATGATTACGAAAAAGAGGTGTTTTGGGTCTCGGGTGCATGCATGCTCGTAAAAGCCGATGTTTTTTGGAAAGTTGGAGCTTTGGACGCAGACTATTTTGCCCACATGGAAGAAATTGATTTGTGCTGGCGTTTGCAAAATGCAGGTTACAAGTTGCTGCAAACCCACCACAGTGTGGTGTACCACTTGGGAGGAGGTTCTTTGGCCTATGGCAATCCGCGCAAGACCTTCCTGAATTTTCGGAACAGCTTGATTACCCTGCAGAAAAATCTGACCTTATTTCAGATGTTTATTGTTGTTTTATCACGGATGATACTCGATTTTCCTGCGGCGATGAAGTTTTTATTGAGTGGTTCCAAGGCTGATTTTCAAGCCGTGATAGATGCACATATGGACTTCTATCGCCAATTCCGGAAAAACTGGGAAAAACGCAAACAAATACCTAAAAAACGACTGAGAGGAAGTTTTAAGGTGATTTATCAAGGAAGTATTGTTTTGGATTATTTCGTTCTGAGAAGGAAAAGATTGCCGGGTTTTGTTTCGACCAATCACTTCAAAACGACTGGACCTTAAGCTATCCGTGCGATTCCTGCTAATGCAGTGGCATAGGAATGCAAGCCAAAACCACTTACGATGGCCTTGCAGTTTTTGCTCAACAAGGAAGTGTGACGATAGTCCTCTCTCGCCTGTGGGTTGGAGATATGCACTTCTATGACGGGTGTTTGAATGGCTGCTACTGCATCGCTTAAGGCCACGCTTGTATGCGTGTAGCCGCCTGCATTGAGTAAGATATAATCGTAGCTGAAGCCTATTTCATGTAATTTATTGATCAATTCTCCTTCTACGTTACTTTGGTAGTAGGCCAGCTCATAGTCCTTAAAATCAGCTTGTAAGCTTTTGAAAAAGGAGTCAAAATCTTGACTACCGTAAATATTAGTTTCACGTTTGCCCAAAAGATTAAGATTAGGGCCATTGATGATGATGATACGGGCTTTCTGATTCACGTTGAATAAACGAACTTAGTCAATCTTAAGACAAAGATAGGTGAACTGGCAAGCGGAAATCAAAGGATTTAAGGCATACCTGCAATTGGAGCGATCACTCTCGGCCAATACAGTAGATGCCTACCTGAGTGATATTGGCAAATTGGCGCAATACGCCAGTATGTTGCCTCAAAACCCGTCTTATCGCAACTTGAAACATCCAGATTTGCAACAGTTTTTAATGTGGATTAATGAATTTCAATTGAGTGCCACTTCACAGGCCAGAATTATTTCGGGGATTAAAGGTTTTTATCGCTACGCTGTATTGGAAGGTTTGATAACAGAGAATCCCGCTGAACTGCTAGAAATGCCTCGCTTGAAGCGCAAATTACCCGAAGTGCTCTCGCTCGAAGACATCAATGCGATGTTGAGTTGTATCGATATGAGTAAGGCAGAGGGGCACAGGAACAAGGCCATTATCGAAACTTTATATGGTTGTGGATTACGCGTTACAGAATTGGTAGGTTTAAAACTTTCAAACCTCTTTTTTCAAGCTGGATTTATTCGGGTTGTTGGCAAAGGAGATAAGGAGCGTATTGTGCCCATCGGACAGGAGGCACAAAATGCCATTCAGTGGTATATTGAAGGCGCGCGTGTCCCACTAAAAATCAAAAAAGGACAGGAGGACATTGTTTTTTTGAGTCGTAATGGCCGCCAACTAACCCGGGTCATGGTATTTTTTATTTGCAAGGAGCTGGCTTCATTGGCAGGTATTCGAAAAAAAATTAGCCCGCATACCTTCCGCCATTCTTTTGCTACACATTTGGTGGAAGCTGGGGCCGATTTACGGGCCGTACAAGATATGCTAGGTCATGAGAGTATTACCACCACCGAAATTTACACCCACATGAGTCGCGATTATTTGCGTGAAGTAGTGATGAAATACCACCCCAGAGGATGAAGATGGAAGTAGGAAAACCACAAAGGTATGCCGTGGTTACCGGCGCTAGTACAGGTTTGGGTGCTGCATTCGCACGCCAACTGGCCAAAACTGGCAAATCATTGGTGTTGGTGTCCTTGCCTAAAGAAGGATTAACTCAATTTGCCGCTCAACTAGAGGCAGAATATGGTATAAGTACCTTGGTTATAGAAGCAGATCTTACGCTGCAAGAGGAAAGAAAATGGGTGGTTTTGAAGCTCGAAGAGGTGAGGCCAGGAATAGATTTATTAATCAACAATGCTGGTATTGGCGGTAGCCAGGCTTTTGAAACTGCGACTTCCCAATGGTTATCGCAAATTATTGCCTTAAACATAATGCATACTGCATTATTTATACATGCCTTATTGCCAGCGTTAAAACGAGTTCCAAAAGCAAACATTCTCAACGTTTCTAGTATGGCCGGATTAACTCCAATGCCCTTTAAGACAGTATATCCAGCCTCTAAGGCATTTATTACAAGTTTTTCGCTGGGTTTGGACGCGGAATTACGTGAAAGCACCAACATACGTGTCTTTGCCCTGCATCCAGGAGGGATGATGACCAATGCGGATGTCAGCCGCCGACTTAAAAATCAAAATTGGTTGGGAAGGAAGTCGGTTTTTGAGGTGGATGAAATCGCTAAAATAGGCCTCCGTGGTATACAAAGAGGTAATCCGATTATAATACCTGGGTGGTCTAACCGGCTGAATTATTTGCTGTTCAAATGGATCCCTTGGTCTATTCGTTCTGGTGCTTTGGTTCGCTTTATGAAAAAGGAGCTGGAATTACCGTAGTCAGCATGCCTATAAGCGGGGGCTAAGGATTTGGCCAAAAAATGAAAAGCATAAAAAAATCCCGTTTTCAGCTGTGAAAACGGGATGATTTGAAAAAGTAGCCTTACGCTTTATTTACTTTAGCATGATCTGCGAGGAATTGTGCCAGTCCTTTGTCGGTGAGCGGGTGGTTGAGTAGACCTGTAATCGCGCTAAGCGGGCAAGTCACAACATCAGCGCCTACTTCAGCACATTTAACGATATGCAGACTGTTCCGAACGGAAGCAGCTAGTACTTCAGTTTCCCAGCCATTAATAGTGTAAATGCGTACAATTTGTTCGATGAGCTGTATGCCGTCGAAAGAAATATCATCTAAGCGCCCCATAAATGGTGACACATAGGTAGCACCAGCTTTGGCGGCTAAAATTGCCTGACCAGGTGAAAAGACCAATGTACAATTGGTTTTTATGCCTTTACTGCTAAAATATTTGATGGCTTTAATACCAGCGGCAATCATCGGGACTTTAACCACGATTTTTTCGTCCAATGCTGCGAGTTTTTCACCTTCTGCAATCATACCAGCATAATCGGTACTGATTACTTCAGCACTTACGTCACCATCTACAATAGCACAAATAGCCCGGTAATGATTGAGTACGTTGGCTTCTCCCGATATACCTTCCTTGGCCATAAGCGAAGGATTGGTGGTTACACCATCCAGCACGCCGAAAGCGTAGGCTTCACGGATTTGATCAAGATTGGCAGTGTCGATGAAAAATTTCATAAGCGTATTTTGACGGATATATTATGCAACTTTTTCTATTGAATAGAAAAAGCAGCTTCAAAACAATAAAAAAGGGGTAAGCTACTTGCATCGCACCGCTCAACCGCCTACCCTTGCTGTATTCCTACCCTGGGGGATTTAGCAGGAGCTGGTCGTACAAGACTTACCCCAGCGCAAAGGTAGGATTTTCTAACTTTTTTGCAGCCCGGCCTTGAGAATTTTGCTTGAACGTCGCTGAAAATGAGATTTTACATTTCTTAACGTAAAGCTTGCTTTACATAATGTAAAGTTTGTTTAACATTGTAAAGTCAACTTTACATTATGGAGAAGCTTCTTTTATTCCCAAACCGCGTTCGGCCTTTAGGCTGGGTGCTTTTTTTGTCGGCCGTTGTTTTGGGCTTGGCCAATATGTATTTTGAATTTAGTTGGGCCGTGCTAGACGTGAACAAAGGGTGGGTCGGCGAATTTTATGGCGAAGACTTCTTTTCAGGCAACCTAAACTTTACAGATGAGTTTGCTGCTTTAGGCATCATTTTAGGCTTGCTGGTGTTGGTTTTTTCGGCCGAGAAGCGGGAAGACGAATGGAGCGCGGCTAATCGTTTGCGGGCACTAAGCTGGGCGGTATGGCTACATTATTTCATATTGATAGTGGCAATAATAGGTGTGCATGGCGCTGCTTTTTTTACGGTGCTCGTCTACAATATGTTTACCCTGCTGTTGCTTTTTGGACTTCGGTTCCGCTATCTCGTTTGGAAAGCGTCGAAACAATTGGAGGAAGCATGAAAAACCGAGTAAAAGCCGGGAGGGGAGCTTTAATGCTTACCCAGATAGAATTGGCCGATAAACTTTCGGTATCTCGCCAAACCATACATTCAATCGAAGCAGGCAAGTATGTGCCTTCAACTGTGTTGGCGTTAAAGTTGGCGCTGGCACTAAACCAAACCGTTGAAGCACTTTTTCAATTAGAAGAAGAAGATCGCTAAGATTAAAGGGTAACATTTAACGGGAAGCCAGTATTTTTGGTAGACTATAAGCCACTAGCATGAATTTGGAATTCAATAAAAACGAAGACGACTACAAACAGCTCCTTTACAAATACAAAAGCCGATTCGATCAAATTAAAAAAGGCGGCGGGGAAAAGGCGATTGACAAACTCCACGAGAAAGGTAAACTTACCGCCAGAGAAAGGGTATCCCTTTTGATTGACCCAGGTACAGAACCGCTAGAGGTGGGTGGCTTTGCTGGTGAAGGCATGTATGCCGAGCATGGCGGCTGTCCTTCGGGCGGTGTGGTGGTGGTATTGGGCTATGTATCCAAACGATTGTGTGTTATTGTGGCGAACGATGCCACAGTTAAAGCAGGGGCCTGGTTTCCGATAACAGGCAAAAAGAACCTGCGCGCACAGGAAATCGCTATGGAAAACAAAATCCCCATTATTTATCTGGTGGATAGTGCTGGGGTATATTTGCCTTTGCAGGATGAAATTTTTCCAGATAAAGAACACTTTGGACGAATTTTTCGCAACAACGCTATTATGTCGTCCGAAGGAATTGTTCAGATAGCCGCTGTGATGGGTTCCTGCGTGGCGGGGGGTGCTTATTTACCGATTATGTCGGATGAAGCCCTGATTGTAGATAAAACGGGAAGTATATTTTTAGCTGGTTCTTACCTCGTTAAGGCAGCTATTGGGGAAGATATAGACAATGAAACCCTCGGTGGCGCCACTACCCATTGTGAAATCAGCGGGGTAACTGATTACAAAATGCCCGACGACAAAACCTGTCTCGAAACGATACGCAAATTAGTAGATAAACTGGGTCACGCCGTAAAAACAGGTTTCGACCGGGTTGAGTCGATTGCGCCTAAAAAGAAGCCCGAAGATATTTATGGTTTGTTCCCAGTGAGCGGTAAACCTTACGATACATTGGAGATTATCGAGCGATTGGTAGATGACTCTGAGTTTACTTCCTATAAAAACGGATTCGGTCAGACCATTCTTTGTGGTTATGCCCGCATTGACGGCTGGGCGGTAGGTATCATAGCTAACCAGCGTAAAATTGTCAAAAGTAAAAAAGGGGAGATGCAAATCGGCGGGGTAATTTATTCTGATTCAGCCGACAAAGCCACCCGGTTTATAGCCAATTGCAACCAGAAAAAAATTCCCCTCGTATTTCTGCAGGACGTCACCGGTTTTATGGTTGGCAGTCGCTCAGAACACGGTGGAATTATCAAAGACGGTGCTAAAATGGTCAATGCAGTAGCCAATTCCGTTGTGCCTAAATTTACGATAGTAACAGGCAACTCTTACGGTGCCGGAAATTATGCCATGTGTGGCAAGGCCTACGATCCACGTTTGATTTACGCATGGCCGACTGCAAAAATGGCGGTAATGGGTGGAGAGCAGGCAGCCAAAGTGCTTTTGCAAATTAACGTAAGCGCGGCTAAGTCGAAGGGAGAAGTCATTACTCCCGAAGCTGAAGCAAGCATACTTAAAAACATCACAGATAAGTACAGCAGTCAAACAACCCCTGAGTATGCGGCTGCACGCCTTTGGGTAGATGGTATTATCGACCCGCTGGATACACGTAAAGTAATCAGTATGGGCATAGAAGCGGCCAACCACGCACCTATTACCAAACGGTTCAATATGGGCGTATTACAAGTATAATCGCCCTAGGGCCTGAAATAAAAAAAAGCTCCGTTCATTTGAACGGAGCTTTTTTTTATATTAGAAATACGCTTAGTTAGCTGTTACTTCTGTTTCAAAAGGAACGATAGATACGAATGAACGATCTTTTTCTCCTTTTTTGAATGCTACTCTGCCATCAACCAAAGCAAATAGGGTATGATCTTTACCAATGCCTACATTGTTGCCTGGGTGGTGTTTTGTGCCACGCTGACGGATGATGATATTACCACTTTTTGCGATCTGACCACCGAAGATCTTCACACCAAGTCGTTTACTTTCTGATTCGCGTCCGTTCCTCGAACTACCGACGCCTTTCTTGTGTGCCATGGTTTTGTTTCTCCTTTAATTATTAACCGATAGACTCAATCGCGATTTTCGTGAATTGCTGACGGTGGCCGTTCATTTTCTGATAGCCTTTCCGACGCTTCTTCTTGAATACGAGAACTTTATCACCTTGGAGGTGAGATACTACTGTGGCAGATACGCTCTTGCCGACAACATAAGGTGCGCCAATCTCTACGTTTTTTTCGTCATTTACGAGAAGCACTTTGTCAAAGGTCACTTTAGTGCCTTCAGCTTCTTGCAAACGATGTACGTACAGCGTTTGGTTCTTGGTAACCTTAAATTGTTGCCCTTGAATGTCAACAATAACAAACATTTCGTGTAATTTTTGGAAGGGCAAATATAATGATTCATTCGCTTTTTACATACCCTTTAAAGAAAATACTTAGAAAGGGTAGCCGATTCCGACATTAAAACTCAAAAATCGGTAGTCACGCGTGACTCGATTGCCACTGGCGTCAGTTGGTGGGCTACCATTGAGCTCGTCGAGCCAGTCACCTGATTTCCAGTCTTTATTGAACATTTCACGTGCTACAAAACGATTGCCCAGGGTGAAGGCTGGGTCGACGATTTTAATGCCCAAATCCAAACGAACTACGAAATAGGTGAAGTCGTAGCGCACACCAAAGCCAGTACCTACAGCTATCTCTTTGTAAAAACGACTGAGGCTGAAGTTGGTTAGGTCTTTTTTTGCAGTAACCGTGTCTTGCAAGGTCCAAATGTTTCCTAGGTCCAGAAATACCGCCCCTCGCAGTTTGTTGAAAATGGGAAAACGTTCTTCAAGGCTTCCTTCAATTTTTACTTCGCCGAACTGGTCTAGCCGGTTGATGCTGTAACCCGAAAAGGAACCCGGACCCAAAGAACGTGCTTGCCAAGCCCGTATACTATTCGTTCCACCTATGAAGTAGCGTTTTTCGAGCGGAAGTGTGTTGCTATTCACTAGTGGCAAACCTACACCCAAAAATAGGCGGCCAGCGAGATATCGGTTTTCACGCTGTGGCCAATATTGGCGTAAATCTACATCGGTACGAATGTACTGGAAGAAAGGTAGGTTGAAGATGGTTTTTTGTTGCTGATCAGGCTGTAAATCGGCTAATCGGAAGATGGTAAATAGGGTATTACCGGCAAATTCAATATTCACACGGACGTAAGTGAGTCGCTTAAATCGGGTTGAGCGCAAATTGTCAGAAGTATACGAAAGACGAGTAGAAGTGGTAAGGTGATTGGTAAAGCTGAAGTTGAGAAATGGGTCGTTTAAGGCTTGAAGGGTTGAGTCAAGGCTTGCGCTAATGTTATTGGTACGCGCCAGATTCACCTCAAATGGAAAAAATTCATACCGTTCGCCTACACGGTTGGTCCACAGATAACCCACATTGGCCTGAAAGACATCCCGGTTGAAATCGAGGCGGATTTGATTACTATACGTCAAACTAAATCGCGTACGTGGCCGGGTGTAGTTACGGTCGTTCCATGTACGAAAGGGAAACAAAAAGCGCGGAAAAACGAGACTCGCACCAAAACCATATTCCAAGGTGTTAAAGGTGGTTCGCTGAAAAAAATCGGAGTTTGGCGCAACATTTTGCTGGGATTCGATACCAACGTTGGCGCGTATTTCTAGCAATTCAGCACCTTTGAATACATTGCGGTGATTTTGACTCACACTTCCGGAGATGCCAAACAAGGAGATAGAGTTAGTAGAAGCCTCTAGGTCAGTTTTAATCTGACGTTTGGTAGATGGACTTAACAACACCAGCAAATCGAACTTACGCAGACTGTCATTGGGGATGATGCGGTAGTTCACATAGCCAAATACGTTCAAATCGGTGATACGACTTTGACTCAGACGTAGGGTATTTTCTGAGAACATTTGATCATGTCGCAACAGCAAGTTTTGCGTGAGTATGTCCTTGCGAATGGTTTGGTCTCGTTGATCGATAAATATGAATTCATCTCGCTGGGTGGTATCTAGGATATTTCCTTGATTTTGACTTTGAAAAATACTGTAGGCCACATTCATTCTGATGCTGTCGAGTTTGAAGGGCTCGTAGAGGTAAGACTGACGTGCTTTTTTTATTTTCAGGGTGATATCTACTTGTTGTGTACCTAGGCTGGAATCTATTTCGAAATAGATGAAATCACGGTTGAAATAGTAAAAACCGTTGTCACGTAATAAGTCCGAAATTTTGTTCCTTTCCTCATCCAATTGATCGGCGTCGTAAGGATCTCCTTTTTTTATTTTGCTGTTGTCAAGGCGGTAGTAGATGTATTTGTCGATAGCTGTCTCTGAAAAGACAAATTCGAAATTTCGAACGCGGTATTGTGGTCCAGGCGTAATTACATAGGTAAGTCTGGCTTTTTGTTTTCGAATATTGTCTTCAGTTTTTACCTGCGCCTGAAAAAAACCTTTGTCGTTGAGGTAGCGAATTAATACCTGTTCGGTTTCTTGGATGAGGATAGAATCGAGCAGTGCTGGGGGCTCACCGAAATTACGTTGTATGCTGGATTTAAAATTTGTCTCTTTCCCCTGACTAGTTTTCAGATAAACCCAGGGTTTTAATCGAATCAGTCCGAAAAACTTACGATTAGGTCGTGGGCGCAACAAATTTTTGACTTCGATGCTGTATGGCTTATCGATGCCTTTGACCTTGTTCTTCACCAATAAAACCTCATCTTCGTGTAATAAACGCGTAGTACTGCACGAATAGCTCAGGCAGATCACCCATCCTAGGAGTAAACAACGAAGTAAGTATTTCAGCAAAACGATGATTAGCAAGTCGCAAATAAAATTAATTTCTTCCTTAAAACTTAAAAAGGAAAGATATGAAACTGGATTATTCACTGTTGAAGGTGAAAAACCGGTCCATGAGCTGCTAAATTCAGGTTGGCCTGTTGAATTGGTTTTGGTTCGCAACGACTGGTACGAAAAAGAACAACCAGACTGGTTACGCAAGTCGCAAGTTAATCAAGAATTGGTCGGTGGACACGATATGGAACGTATTTCTCAGTTCAGTTCGGCACCACCGATTATGGCTGTAGCGCGCATGACGCAACTGGACTGGCATTGGCAAAAGGGAGGACCTGGTTTTGTGCTAGTGCTCGACCGTATAGCAGATCCCGGAAATTTAGGCACCATGATTCGTATCGCAGACTGGTTTGGTTTTTCCGGTGTACTCTGCTCCCCGGATACAGTCGATTATTACAATGCCAAAACCGTTCAAGCATCTATGGGGTCGATTTTTCGCGTGCCTGTTTTGTATGGCGAATTGAGCGAATGGATAGTCCGAGAAGATCCGAAGCGGGTTTTTGCCATGGTATTAGCTGGAGAACCTATTCAAAAGACTAATTTTGGAGATGGTGGCTTATTGCTAGTGGGCAGTGAATCCCATGGATTACGCCCCGAATTGGTGCAATTGGCGGCCCGACCTATAACTATACCAGGGTTTGGCTCGGCAGAGTCGTTAAATGCTGCTGTGGCAGCGGGAATTATGGCTTCCTGGGTGCGTTTGGGGGCGAGTTAGTTTTCATGCGTAGATCTACGTTGTCTTTGTAGATCCAAAGTCCTTTTTTGAAGCTGAAGCCGTCAAAACTGCCGTCGGTGGCATAATCAAAGTAAAGGCCGCGGTTTGTCTCGTTACGAGGAACCAGGTGGTCTCCCACGATCATTTTGTTTTCGCCATCCCAGCGCAATTGCATAGTGGCATCTTTGGCATATTCAAAAATCACACGGGTAAAACGACCGCCAGGCAACTGAAAAATGGGTGCACCAAACTGAGGCTCGCCCGCTTCATTAAACCACAACACATCGATGATTTTTCGTTGAGAGAAGGGCTCAAAGCCGTCATAGCCGATCAAAGTGTAATATTTTACCTTTTTGATTTTTCTGACATCGGGTAATAGCTGGTAATAGGCTGAACCAAACCAGTTTTTAGCAGTGACTACCGTATCAGTACCTGGGGCAAGTTCGTCACTTTGATCAATTAAAGGGATAAGCGTGTGCCCAACATCATTTTTAAGAATACAGCCAAAGTGGCGGTAAGCGGCACCTGCTTGTTTGACTTGCCAGCTGAATATTTTGAAACTCTTATCGGGCGCTTCCAGTATCGAAATAGCCTTTAACGAATCAAAAGGGTAGTGGTAGGCATTTTCCTGTCGCAGGGCTTGTACCAATTTACGAATGAATAGATAGTTGGCATCGTTACGGTCGAAAGCAGAGTCTGCTCGTGCTGCTTTCCACATATAGATGGCCAATTCAGCCTCATCACCAATCAACTCTGACGAAAAACTGAAGACAGTTTCACCTTTTTTATCAGACTGACCCAAAACAGCACCACCATAAAGCAGCAAAAAACAAACAGCTAAAACAAAACGCATTACCCGAGAACTAAGTAGTCGCAAATTTATTTTTATTGCCGAATAATTTTTTCGGTTTTGACTCCAGCATCTGTATTCATCTGCAAGAAATAGACTCCTTTTGCGAGTGAACGCATATCAATTTGGTAGTTCCCACCATTAGATTCTATGGTGACGGCATGACTCCGCCCCGACAGATCTGTTAAGCGTATTTTTTGAATGGCGATATCTGGAGCGTCTACGTAAATAACCGATGACGTTGGGTTTGGGTAAACTTTGATTTGGTTAAGCAGGCTGTTTTGGACGCTACCGGCTAATCCACCAAGCAGGACGTTGGTAATATAGATATTACCACCTTGGTCGTTTTTGGCTACAAAACGAATTCGCAGCAGATTGGAGGGGTTTTGAATGGTGTCGCTAATGCGAACGGTCTCCCAGTGTGTAGCTGAGGTTGGCAAATTCTGAGTGTAGGTTTTCATACTATCACCGCCATTGCTATAGATTCTACGCCAGCTAGCATCACATCCCTCGTTAATTTCTACGAAAAGGGAATCTTTGAATAGGGTATTTCGGTTGTTATAGGCTAAGTCGAAGTCCACGTCAATTGGAACACCTTGAAGTGCACCGAGCCGGGCGGTTTGACTTAGAAAGTATGGAGGAGTATACAAATAATCTAACTGACCTGTGCGGTTAGTACTTGAGCGTAAATTGGCGAAAATGGCGGTTTGCGTATTTAAAGGAGCTGAAATGTTAGTTGTTGTGTCCCATTTCACCGCATCATTGTTAGGGTTTTCTTGATACCAGAAATTCCAAAGTGTAGACGGGACATCAAATTTTTCTAAAACATTTTGGCGCATATCCGGAAAAAAGAGTTGTTGATTCCAATAATTGTTGATAGTGTCAATTTCACCTGGGATAGGTATAATGCGAGCAACTAAGGGATAATATTGGCCCAGTGTTGGTAAAGCAATGGGGGTAAGTAATAGCGTATCCTTTTGTCCAGGTTGCAGGGTTTGACTCACATTAAATGATTGGTTGTTTCCTGCCATTGATACTGTGACCACAAATTGGTTCACAACTTGGTTGCCTTTGTTTTCGACGATTACGTTTAAGCCAAAACTTTGCGGGTTAAAAAGGGTGGGTCCATAACAAATGCCTAGTGTGCCTTCTGGTAAACCCACAATTTGCACATCTGTACCAGTGGTCAAAGCAGGAACAGGGGTATTGGTTGCTGCCAAAAAAGTATAGGCGCCTGGCAGATTAATAAGTCCCATGCCGTAGGTATTGTCTTCGCCAGCATTACCTAAATCAGTGGCGGTTTGGTAGAGGGCGTTTAGAATACGTCGGCCAGAGACTTCAGGAAAGGCTTCTTTCAGCAATAAAACGGCACCACTGACATGTGGTGCAGCCATTGAAGTGCCTGATTTAAGCCCAAAGCCATCAATGCCGTTTGCTGAACGTACATTTACGCCAGGAGCAGAAACTTCGGGTTTGATAGCCGTGCGACTATCGGTAAAACAGCGGGTAGGACCCCGACTAGAGAAGCCTGCAACTAAATTGTTCACATCTACTGCTGCAATCGAAAAAAGGCTCAAAGAATCTAACGACATCTGCGCGGGTGAACCTATAGTTACAGGTCCAGGACCTCCGTTGCCTGCTGAAAACACATTGGCAATACCTGCCGCTTCAACTGCTGCAAATACCTGAGTAATTGAGCCACTACAAACAAAAGTATCTGATAAAAATCTGCCCCAGCTGTTGTTGATCACATCGGGTATGTCGTGGGTGGTCGAAGTGTCTCCATCAGGATTAAGTACCCATTGGAATGGGATGACTAAATCTGTCCAAGGGCGAACAGCACTTGCTACTTCTACAATTGGATCAGAAGCGATAAAATAAGCATTCATAGCCACGCCTATGGTGTCATTATTGGCAGCATCGAGACCTAATATGGTGCCGACTACATGGGTGCCGTGGGTATTGGGCTTGTCGCCAGGTGTTTGCAAATCAAAACCCAACCAAGCTTGGGTATTCCCAAAGCGATCGCCTAAAAAGCGGCCTTTGAAAGCTGGATGATTAGGCCAAACGCCGGTATCTAGTAACATGGCCTTGCGGTTGCGTCCGGTATAGCCTAAATTCCACATAAATGGAGCACCTATGGCAGTTAAACCTGGTTCGCGCCCATTGATAACTTCGGTTATGGGTGCTTCTGAGCTTTCGACAGGTGCGATGAGTTCATAACTTTCGGCATCAGACCTTTCAATTTCCGCTATCCCAACCATTTGCTGTAAGCTGGGAAGTGCGCTCGGACGAATCTCAGCTTCTATCATATTTACCAACCAAAAGCTTCGGATATTCCGGACGTCCGACATGCCATTTAATTGGATCATAACAGCTTGCTGTTGGCTGTAGGCATGGTTTTTCGCTAACCGTAAAACCGTTTTAGCACGAATGTCCAAAGGGGTATTTGCGGATTCAAACTGGTAGAGGAGGCTTTGAAAATCAATTTGACTATCAAATATAAGCGTAACCTTTTGCCAACCTGGGTTAGGCGACTGTAAGGCCGCTTGAAGTTTTATACCCAATACGGCTTGCTGTGCTTGGGCAGAAAAAACGCTTATTAAAAGGCTGAAGAGGAGTATAATTTTTTTCATAATATATAAAAAGTTACTATTTAACCTAATCTCTTTAATTATCAAAGGTGGGATTCCCCGAAATGCGTCATTTTTTTGAAATATATAACAATATACTAATTTAACCTAATCCAGTTAATTATTATAGGTAGTACTCCCCAAAATGCGTCAAAAGAGCGCTTGGTATTGTTAATGAGAGGCTGAATAAATGTGTTAAGGCAATCGAATGGGTTTCAATTCCTCGAAAAAGATATCATCATTGGGTACGTCGAAATCTAATCCTATGACTTTCATGTTGTTGTCGTAGTTTACTTTAACGGTACCATGTTGAAACCACGCTTGGGGCTTATCCCAGACGATTTCGTAGGTGTCGTAATGCCAATGTTTGAGGGTGGACGTGTAGTCGGGTGTGTGTTCGAAACTGATACGTAATTCACCCTTTTCAACCTTTATTTCAATGTTGCCGTAGATGTCGCTTTTGTATTTTCCGGCAATCTGATCGGCCTCTAAAGCGGGTATTGTGCCCAAAACCCGTGCTTTTTTACGATCGACGATTCGCGTATCTTTTTTCTCGTTGAGCTCGCGATTTTTGAGGTCGTCTTTCGACCAATCTTTTTCAGCTAATCCAAAAAATCGGTCGGCAATGTAGTTTGGGATACTTCCAATAGGCGCTTTGAGGCCATTGGTGAGTACAATAACGGCCAGTTGATCATCGGGGTAAAGGGCAAAAGCCGAAAGCATACCGTCATAACCACCGGTATGCGAAACGCGCAAATGACTGTAGTAATCGCTCATTTGCCAGCCCAAGGCATAACCTGAAAAGTTGCGTTGTGATTTAGGATTGGTGTGGTCCACGCCAAAAGTATTGTAAGGGGTCCACAAGGTGTTGCGTGAGCTGCGCGTGAGCAGGGTGTCTTTGCCCCAAATACCATTATTGAGATTGAAAATAGCCCATTGACTCATGTCTTTGACGCTGGATATGAGTCCTCCAGTAGCGCCGACGGTTTCCCAATCCACCCATTCGATAGGCCGGTTAACGCCTTCGGAGCTAAGTTCGTGGGGAGAAGCTACATTGTTGAGTGTGCGCATGACTTCTAGTTGGTAAACAGAACGGTTCATATCGAGTGGTTTTAACAAGCGGTTGGTCACAAACGTGCCCCAATCCTGTCCGCTGACTACTTTAATGACTTCGCCTGCCGTGATATACATGAGATTTGAATAACCAAAACCATCACGAAAGCCAAATTCTGGTTCGAGATATTGGATGTGTTTAATAATATCTTCAACACTGCGATTGGCACGGTGCCAGATGATGTCGCCACTGAAAGTGCCCAAACCAACGCGGTGACAAAGTAAATCTTTGATGGTGACCATACTGCTGGTGGTGGGGTCGTTGAGTTTAAAATAGGGCAAGTATTTTTGCACAGGGTCGTTCCAACTGAGTTTGCCTTCTTGGACCAACAACGCAATGGCAGTCGAAGTAAAGGCTTTGGAATTCGAAGCGATGGCGTAGAGGGTGTTTTCATCTACTTTGCGGTCTGTGCCCATTTCGGCAGTGCCATAACCTTTGGCAAAAATCAGTTTGCCATCTTTCACCACGCCAACGCTCATGCCTGGTACGCCCCATTCATTTTGACTTTTAGCCAGATAAGCATCTAATTTTTTCAGATCAACCTGAGCCAACAAATGAAAGGGATGGAGCAGCAGGAGCAGCAAGAAGGTGTTGCGTATTTTCATAAAGCGAGATTTGAAGGCAATATCGTGTTTTTGACAAAAAAAATGATGTAGGCTTTACATCGCAAGAACAAAAAAGGCCTACTGAAGTACAGTAGGCCTTTTATTATGGGGTAATTAAACTTTCACATCTTCTCTATAACAATAGCGCTGGCACCGCCACCACCATTACAGATACCAGCAACACCAATTTTGCCTGATTCTTGGTGTAATACACTGGTCAAAGTAGCAACGATACGCGCGCCTGAACTGCCAATCGGGTGACCGATAGACACACCACCGCCATATACATTTACTTTTTCGGGGTTGAGTTTCAATAAATTATTATTGGCAACACATACCACGGCAAAAGCTTCGTTTATTTCGTAAAAATCAACTTGTTCAGGTGTAACGCCAGCACGCTTCAGCGCCAATGGAATAGCTTTGGCTGGGGCAGTAGTGAACCATTCTGGTGCCTGCTGTGCATCGGCATAACCGAGTATGCGTGCAATAGGTTTGATGCCCAATGCATCGGCTTTTTCTTTGCTCATAAGGATAACCGCTGAAGCGCCATCGTTGAGGTTAGAAGCGTTGGCAGCAGTCACCGTGCCGTCCTTTACAAAAACGGGCTTTAAAGCTGCCATTTTTTCAAAGTTGACCTTGGTATAATCTTCATCTTGGCGAACAATCAAGGGGTCTTTGCCACGCACCGGAATTTCGACTTCCACAATCTCGGCATCAAACTTACCAGCAGACCAAGCAGCTGCAGCGCGTTTGTAGGAAGTTATGGCGTATTCGTCTTGGTCTTCCCTGCTGATGTTCATGTCGGTGGCACAGAGCTCAGCGGCATTGCCCATATGGTAGTCTTTGTACACGTCCCACAAGCCATCGCGAATGATGCCATCGATTACCTGGCCGTGGCCAAGTTTTGCACCACTGCGGTTATTGGGGAGATAGTAGGGTACGTTGCTCATGCTTTCCATGCCGCCGGCAACAACGATTTCGTTTTGACCAAGTTGGATGCTTTGCGCGCCCAGCATAATGGCTTTCATACCCGAAGCACAGACTTTGTTTACCGTCGTGGTGGGGGTATCGTTGCTTATACCGGCGCCGATGCTTGCTTGCGTAGCCGGTGCTTGGCCAACATTGGCGCTGATTACATTGCCCATAAATACTTCATCGACCGAAGTAGGGTCGAGCTTTATTTTTTCCATGGCTTTGCGGATCACCAGGCTGCCAAGTTCAGTAGCTTTTTTTGCAGCAAGACTGCCATTGAAGCTGCCAATAGGGGTTCTAGCGACGGATACGATATAGACTTCTTTCATGCGGGAAGTTATTTTAGCAAAAGGGGTTATTTTGTGCCATAAAGTTAGGGTTTATTTTAAGCCCTGTACAAAATCTAAGCGCAACTCCCGTGGCAAAACCAACCCAGCTTGCAACTCTGATCAGTTATTTACAACTGCATACCAACGATTTGGTACGCATATTCCTCATTCTGGTAGGTGTAGTGCTTATGACCTGGCTTTTGCCAAAAAAACTCTACAATCAATTCGATTACGATAACAATAAACCTTGGGTATACAGGGATTTGATTGCCCCATTTGACTTTCCAGTATTCAAAACAGCTGAGGTACTAGCCGAAGACGCGAGTAAAGTATTGGCAGAACACGCACCTTATTTCAGGCAGGACGACAAGGTAGTGTTAACGGTATTGTTCGAATTAAAGCGATTTACTGGTAATTATCGCGATTCATTGGCACTTTATGCTCGACTGTTACAAGCAACGAACGAAATCTACCGCTCGGGTTTAGCAGCACCTGCCGATATTGAAATGGGTGATCTTATTTATATCCTAAACAAAGACAGTCGCGTTGAAAAGCGAGAAAGTAGTCAGATTTTTAATTTAAACGGTGCAGTGAATTTGCTGCGTGATGCCTGGGGACAGGACAAAGCCGATATTAATGCATTGGCAGATTTTGCGGAGGAACATCTTGCATACAATTTACGCTATGACGAGAATCTGACTCAAAAGATTAAAGATCAGTTGCTCTCAGAAATCAGTGAAACCCTCGGCATGGTGCAAAAGGGGGAGTTGATTGTAGGAAAAGGCGCCTTGGTCACTGCAGAGGTTTTCCGGAAAATTCGTTCTCTCGAAAAGGCCAATGGTACCGGTGAGGTAACTGCGACACAAATATGGTTGGCAACTGCTGGGCAGTTTATGATTGTTGCGCTCATAACGCTAATACTAGTTTTTTATCTCTACTTCTTTCGTTTAGAGTTGTTCTACGACAACCGACGTTTTCTTGTATTGTTGCTTAATTTGGTAGGTATAGTGGCCCTGTACAGTTTTACATCGCGTCAAGGTATTTCGAGCATCTATCTCATTCCATTTTGTATACTACCCATTATTACGAGAGCGCTATTTGATGCTTGGGTAGCTATGATGACATTGGTTGTTGCTGCATTGGTTTGTTCCTTTTATTCGGGCTTTGCATCTGAGTTTTTGGTGTTGCAGCTTACGGCGGGAATGGCGGCCATTTTTAGTTTGATCAGCATTCGCCGTCGGTCTCAGTTTTACATCACTGCAGGGCTTATTTTTGTAGTATATGCCCTCGGTTATACCGCTTATACACTGATTAGCAAGGGAGATTATACCGAGCTTATTCCTCTCTATTACGGTTATTTTGGTGTAAATGCACTTCTCACACTGATTGCTTCACCGTTACTATTTGGTTACGAAAAACTCTTCGGATTTGTTTCAGATGTGACTTTAATGGAATTGAGCGATACCAATAGTCCACTGCTACGCGAATTGAACCTACAAGCACCGGGCACCTTCCAGCACAGCCTACAGGTTTCGAACCTCGCTGAAGCTGCAATATTTGAAATCGGAGGCAACCCCTTATTGGTTAGGGTGGGTGCATTGTACCACGATATCGGTAAAATGAACAATCCAATGTATTTTATTGAAAACCAGGCAGGCTTAAACCCCCACGATGATTTGCCTTTCGAAGACAGTGCACAAATCATAGTCGGCCACGTATTGGATGGCATTGATATGGCAAAAAAGAACCGTTTGCCCAATATCATCATCGATTTTATTCGCACGCACCATGGCGACCAACGGGTAGAGTATTTTTACCAGTCATTTCTTAAGAACTATCCCCATCAGGCTGTAGATGAAACCAAATTCCGGTACCCAGGCCCCAAACCTTTTAGCAAAGAAACAGCTGTTTTAATGATGGCCGATTCCGTAGAAGCAGCTTCCCGCAGTCTAAAAGAACATTCGGAGGAGAGCATCAGCGAATTGGTAGATGCAATTATCGATAAGCAAATTTTGCACCAGCAGTTTATCAATGCCAACATCACCATGCGCGATATTCAGCGGATTAAACAGCTGTACAAAAAGAAATTGGGTAGCATTTACCATGTTCGGATTGCCTATCCCAAAGGCTGAACCAACCTGCTGAATCTCATTTTTTGAAAAGATTTGCACAAAAAAAGGTGCAAAATTGGCGCTTGCCTTTATGGGCATTGTTTCTCTAATTTGAGCATTACAACTTAGTAGCTGATTCATGGCCAAAAAGCTGATTAAAGAAAAAAAAATATTTGTCCTTGACACTTCGGTATTGTTGCACGACCACAATGCTGTCAATAATTTCGAAGAGCACGATGTAGCTATTCCTATCACTGTTTTAGAGGAGCTCGATCGTTTCAAAAAAGGCAACGACAGCCTCAATTTTGAGGCACGCGAATTCATACGTTTTCTGGATAAACTCTCGCAAGAGCAGATGCTGTCGAAATGGATATCACTCGAAGGTACTGGCAAAGGTCGTTTTTGCGTGGAAATGAAAGAACGTTCGGCCATGAATGCCAACGATATCTTTGGCGAAAAAAAGGACGACCACCGCATTTTGAATACCGCCTTGTACTTGCAAGATGAGAATAAGGATAAAAAAGTGGTATTGGTGTCGAAAGACATCAATCTGCGGCTAAAAGCGAAAGCACTCAATCTGTCGGCTGAGGACTACCGCTTTGGCAAGGTTAAAAACCTCGATGAACTTTATACGGGTAAAACCGTCGTAACTGGAATCAGTCATGAAACCATCGACCGTTTTTATCAGGATGGTTTTTGCTCACCCGCGGCTATAGGTTTGGTAGATGCAATTCCGAACCACTATTACATTCTGCGTAATGGTAAGGATTCAGTAATGGCCTACTTCAACTCATTTGAGGGCAGACTCGAAAAGGTTGAAAAACGATTGGCCTATGGGATTAAACCACGCAATGCAGAACAGACTTTTGCGCTGCATGCTGTAATGTCAGAGCAAATTAAGTTGGTGACCCTTCAGGGTACAGCTGGAACAGGAAAAACGTTGTTAGCGCTGGCGGGAGCCCTCGAGCAAAAGCGGCTTTATAAGCAATTATATGTTGCTAGGCCAATTGTTCCCCTAAGTAACAAAGACATTGGTTTCCTCCCCGGCGACATCAAATCAAAGCTAAATCCTTATATGGAACCTCTCTGGGATAACCTGAAATTCATCCAAAATCAATTCAGCGAGTCGGATAAGGATTTTCAGAAAATCAATGAGATGGTACAGCAGGAAAAGCTCAATATCACTCCCTTGGCCTACATTCGCGGCCGTAGTTTTTCGAATATTTGTTTTATCGTAGATGAAGCCCAAAATTTAACTCCTCATGAGGTTAAAACTATCATAACACGGGCAGGAGAGGGCACTAAAATCATCTTTACTGGCGATGTAAGGCAAATTGACACGCCTTATCTCGACGCCCAATCAAATGGCCTCAGCTATATCATCGACCGTCTAAAAGGACAACCGCTATTTGCACACATTACACTCGAAAAGGGAGAACGCTCAGAATTAGCCAATATCGCTAATGAATTGCTGTAATCAGCGGCCAAGTCGATTCAACGAATTTACTTTCGCATAACCCACCAACCGATCATATTTGGTGCTTGTAGGTGGATTATGGTAAACGAATATTTCATAATCGTTTTCGGTCTCTTCATACGAACCCTCAAACCAGGTATCATCTATTAATTTAGAGCCCTCAGCTCTGAATCCGTAGATGTAGTCGTAATAACCTTGTTTCAAGTAGAATTCCTTTTCGTAAAGCCCTGAGTCAAAGTTGTAGTACATTTCAGTGTCTTCATTGGCCATCCAATCACCAAAAGTACCAAGCACGTACACCTTGCCAGCCGCTGCTGTACCACCAGGAGGCGATAGAAAAAACTTGACGGTGATATAGTCGCCATCTGTCCGCCCATTCCGTCCCTCCATATTTTGGATGAGATAGCGTCCGTTTAAATCTTCGAAAAAGAGGTAACGCCGGCTGGCGCGACTCTCATCCACACGCAGTTCCACAAAATTTCCGGTTTCCGTTATCTCAAAATTAGCAACCCCATCACCTCGAAAACGTAGACTACGGAGATCTACCTTGCGGAATTCATTGCCAGCTTTAAAAACATTCCGGTCAGCATAATCGTAGCTCAAAAGATTGTCACGTACAAATAAGGGGAGTATACCAGCTACATCCTTGTCCGACCGTCCATTTTGGCGCAGGATCACCTTCACTTCCTCAAAGGGGTTGAAAATGCGGACGCCATTGGTGTTAATGTCGAAATCGAGCTCATGGGAGCTGTAAATTTCGCTGGGTTTACTGGCGCGTTTTAGGTAAGGTATGACCGAAAAACTGGTCTGAATAACCATAAAACGACGCGTTAATACAGGTTTGTACTTGTCGAAATTGCTATAAACATACAAGAGATAGTTGCCCGAGACCTTAAATTGCATATTTGCATTGGGCAACATGAGTTGATAGTGGGTGTATTTCTGTAAAGTATTAATGCTCGGCGTATTGGTAACTATCTGGTCTTCAAAATAGCCTTCCAAGTATTGGTTTTGGAAAAGATTGGAAGGGGTCCAGTCGGCATTACAATGGATTAGCGTATAGTTATAGGCCTCAAAACCACCACTGAGGTCGTCAAAATGCAGTTCTAAAGGATCAGCTTGGCTGCCCAGCGTAAACATAGGGTTGGAAAATGGTTTGCCTTCTATCAGTATCTGAACAGTTCGAATCGAGGCGGCATATACCCGGTCTTCGAAACGAATGTGGTCATAGTCATTGGCCAATGTAGCTTGCGTCCAAGCTGCCGACAACAGAAGTAGTAAAAGCAGATTTTTCATCTAGTGAATTCCTTCAATTTGACTGATTTCTTCAAACAGCTTTTCCCAGCTTTTGTTGCTTTGCTCGACTTGCTGATCCAGCTGCTTTTGTTTTTTTTGAAGTTCTATTAGCCGATTAGACTGAGTATATACTTCAGGTTTGGCCATTTCTATCTCGAGCTGCTGTTTTTCTTTTTTCAATTGAGTGAGCAGAATATCGGTGTCATCCAGCTGTCTTTGCAGTTTGTTGAGCTGTTTTTTGGCTTCTTTGTCGATGGCAGGGCGGGTTGTATTGGTTACTACCGGCGCCGCACTGTTTTTGTTGCCGCCTTTTTTCTTTTCTATACCGCCTTGCTGTTGCTGCAAGAAGAATTCTTCACCATACTGCTGCACAAATTCCGGGTAACCTCCGGGATAAACTTTGATCTGGCCATTGTGGATATACCACACTTTGTTGGCGATTTGCTCGAGGAAGTAGCGGTCGTGCGAAACACAGATAAAGCTGCCTTCGTAACCTTCCAAGGCATCAACTAACATTTCTACTGAATCCATGTCGAGGTGGTTGGTAGGCTCATCGAGTAGCAAAAAATTCGCATCGCTCAACATCATACCGGCCAGGGCAACACGGGCTTTTTCGCCTCCACTCAGCACTTTTACTTTTTTGAATACGTCATCATCTGAGAACAAAAACGAACCCAAGGTATTGCGAACTTCCTGCACGGTGCGATTGTGGGCAAGGCGCTGGGTTTCTTCCAATAATTCGTTTTCAAGGCGCAACGACTCGAGCTGGTGCTGAGCGAAATACGACATTTTGACATTGTGGCCAGGGATACGTTCACCTTCAAAACTCTCCGCGCCGCCAATGATGCGAAGTAGGGTAGACTTACCCTTTCCATTTGGGCCAATGAGCGCAATTTTATCGCCTCTTTCAATCAAAGCATGGGCGTTGTGCAATATGTCAACATCTGGATATGACTTATCGATATGCTTTAGTTCACAAAGTATTTTGCCTGGTTGGGTTAACACTTTCAAACGAATGGAGAGATGCCTGTTGTCGGTTTCTGAAACTTGAATCAGGTCCCGTTTTTCGATGAGTTTTATGCGCGATTGAACCGCTTTGGCTTTCGAAGCTTTGGACCGAAAGCGCTCTACAAATCTCATCTCTTGTCGGAGCTGATTCTGCTGGTTTTTGTAGGTTTTCATTTCCTGTTCCAAACGCTCTCCTTTTAATTCTTCGTAATCGGAGTAATTGCCCGCATAAGAGCGGAGTTGTTGTAACTCCACTTCTAAAATACGTGTACACAGCTGATCCAGAAAACGCCTATCGTGTGATACAATGAGTACTGTTCCGGGATAATTACGCAAATAGCCTTCCAGCCATTGGATGGCAGGTAGATCTAGGTGGTTGGTAGGCTCATCAAGCATGAGCAAGTCAGGCGCTTCGAGCAAACACTTAGCTAGCATCACCCGCATCCGCCAGCCGCCCGAAAACTTGGAATACGACTTGGTCATGTCGGTAGGTTTGAAGCCCAGACCAGCCAAGGTGCGTTTTACCGAATTTTCGATGTTAAAGGCGTCGTGTAAGGTGAGGTATTCGTGCAGGTCGCTGTAGGCATGCAAAACACCTTCACTATGGTCTGTAGCCATTAATTCGAGCAAACGGTCATGTTCATTGCGTTTGTCGAGGAGCTCGGCATAAGCCTGTGCGGCTACATCAACAATATTGTCCTCCGTTTCGAACGACAGCAAATCCTGGTTAAAAAAACTGGTACGCAAACCGCGCATCTTCTGGAGCGCAGGGCCTGCTTCGTATTGCCCGGCCAGTAAACGTAATAAAGTTGACTTGCCCGTGCCATTTCGGCCAATCAAGCCAATTCGCTCGCCTGGATGCAGGTCGAAAGAAACATTATCGTATAAAATTTGTCCGCCAAACTGAAAGCTCAGCGCATTTGCTGTGATCATAAAGTTGAATTGTTAGATAGCTTTAGACTACCACTGTTATTGTTCATGGAAAAACTTGACATCGGCCGCCAAATGGTCAAACAAATTTCTAACTTTGGCGTGCGATTTCGAAAAGCAATTTTCGGGCTTTAATCATTAAAAAACGAGAAAAAGTAATTCTTCGTCATAGAACTATGTCCAGAACTATTAAACTTTCTAAAGGGCACGACATCAAACTGGTCGGCAAAGCCGATAAATCAGTAGTTGATGCGGTTGCTCCTAAAACCGTCAGCATCAATCCACAAGAATTTCGTTACAAAAAATTCAAGGTCATTGTAGAGCCTGGCACCGAGGTGAAGGCAGGCACGGCCCTGATGTACGACAAGGCTTTTCCCGACATGAAAATTACCTCACCGCACAGTGGTGAGGTGGTAGAAGTGCGTCGTGGCGACAAGCGTGTACTGGAGGCAATTGTAATATTGGCCGACAAACAAAATCAATTTGAGGATTTTGGTGCTGCCGATGCCAACACTTCAAGTTCCGAAGCCGTCCGTGAAAAGATGCTTGCTTCTGGCGTTTGGGCGTGTCTGCGTCAGCGGCCGTACAGTTGCATCCCAAATCCGGATGAGGCGCCGAAATCGATTTTTATATCCGCTTTCGACACTGCGCCACTTGCGGCTGATCTCGACTTAATTGTTGAGGGTGAGGCTGAAGCTTTCCAAGCAGGAATAGATGCTTTGCGCAAACTTACCGCTGGTAAGGTTCATTTGAATGTGCATGCTACTGAAACCAAATCTCCAGTATATCTACAAGCGAAAGGCGTGGAACTGAATAAAATCAGTGGACCACACCCGGCTGGTAATCCAGGTATTCAAATTCACCACATCGACCCAATAAAAAAGGGCGAGCGTATCTGGGTGGTGAATCCACAGGAAGTCGTCATTATTGGCCGTTTATTCCTCACCGGGCATTACGATACTCGGCGTATTGTGAGCACCACCGGCTCTGAGTTCACCACCCGCCAATATTATCGTACAGTAACTGGAGCTAATATTGCTAGCATGACTGAAGGCAAACTTGCTGCAGGCAAGGTAAGAGTGATTAGCGGTAATGTACTTACCGGTACGCGTATCCCTGCTGACGGCC
>Ga0105054_10000312_pt1 | contig 72717 bp, 67 predicted proteins | sample BON02_FD_78091 | JGI IMG/M metagenome (GOLD analysis project Ga0105054, IMG submission 78091) | Freshwater microbial communities from Lake Bonney liftoff mats and glacier meltwater in Antarctica - BON-02 (megahit assembly) | ecosystem: Environmental > Aquatic > Freshwater > Ice > Glacier...
GTTCGTCAGTACAGACACCGCAGTCTGGCTTACTTCACTGCATGCCTCACGGCAAACCAGCTTGCCACTTGCTTGGCTTCGGGGCGTTACCCCCGCGCTTAAGGGATGCCGGCATGCGTCGGCACAGGCATTTCACCCGTTGGAACGACCATATTTTTGGTCTATATTCACCATTCAAGGCACACACAATGTGAAAAAAATAGGCGAAATAGTAGTGAAATCAGGGCTTTTGGCTTGTATCAAAATTTGTACTTAACCGAAAGTTTCGTGCTTCGAAATCGCCTACTTTTCATATCCTAACCGTTAGCTACAATAGCCGCGAAGACACTTTAGTACATAAAATGAGCGACACGTTTTCCATAGGTCAATTACGAGCGGATGACCAACCAAGTGCATCAATCAACATTCGGTGGACTGAAAAGAAAGAAATATCCACCCGCAAGAAGAAAATTTATTATTTTTCCCCAATGCAGGCAAGCACATCCCAATTTTACTTTGGAGGCCTTTATTTCTCAAAGGTCAAATCAAAATTGAAAAGAGCTTTCTCCCTTCACACAAAGAAAAAGAATATAAACCATTTTCTATTTGGAATATGGTAATGCATAGTCCTAAATTACGACTATCATCAATAAAATCAATATCTCTAATTAAATGAAAATTCTGGTAATAGAAGATGAGCTGCATGTGTCTTCCTTTATTAAAAAAGGATTAGAAGAGCAAGGAAATCAAGTAGTTCAGGCATTTGATGGAACTATAGGTTTGAAATTAGCTTTTCAAGATGATTTTGATGTGATAATTCTTGATGTTGTGATGCCAGGAAAAAATGGAATTGAGGTCTGTGATATATTAAAGAACAAGCGTGGAGTTGATACGCCTATTTTGATGTTAACTGCTCTCGGAACAACTGAAGACATTGTTACTGGGTTGGAAACAGGTGCAGACGACTATTTATCTAAGCCGTTTAGATTTAAAGAACTACTTGCCAGAATTAATGCACTAATGAGAAGGAGAACAATTGGGAATAAAAATGGACTAAAGGCATTAAAGGTTCAAGACCTTGAAATGGACTTACAATCCAAAGAAGTTCGCAGAAACGGTACTGAAATCACCCTTACGGCAAGAGAATTTAGACTATTAGAATATTTACTAAAAAACAAGAACAGGGTTGTATCACGAACGGATATTCTTGAAAACGTATGGGAAGTAGATTTTGACATTGGAACCAATGTAATAGAAGTGTACATTAACTACCTGCGTAAAAAAATAGAGACAGGACATACATCCAAACTTATCAAAACAGTTGTCGGAATGGGTTATATAATTAAGGATTAACAGATGAAGATCAGTACTCGATTAGCACTCATATTTTCCCTTATTATCAGCTTTGTATTCATTATGTTTGGAACTACCATTTATCTACTTTCTTCCAATCACAGAGAACAAGACTTTCAGGAAAGGCTGAAAGAACGAGTAGTCATTACTGAGAAGTTGTTCTTAGAAAAGGAATCGTTCGGATCTATTGAACTTGCAAAAATCACAAATGAATTTTTACACACCTTGCCTGAAGAAACTGAAGAAGTTGTACAACTTCATTCCAGAGAAGTACCTATTTTTAAATATCAATATCCTTCAAGCGTAACGGAAAGATTATCGTCAGATGATTTCTTTGATTTTGAGGATGCCAAAAGACAGGGGAAAGGAAAAATATTTGAGGTCGATGGTAATAATTATTTGATTATTGTTACTGCTATTGATAGTAATGGATTTCGAAATCTATCCTTTCTAAAAAAGGTAATTATCCTGTTGGTTTTAATTGGCCTTCCATCAATCTTTTTATTAAGTTATTTATTGATATACAGGGCATTATTACCCATCTCAAAAAAAATTGCACAAGCGAATAAAATAGGTGCATCCAATTTACATCAACGATTAAATGTAGAGAACCCCAATGATGAATTAGGGAAATCGGCTATCGCCTTTAACAAATTATTGGATCGGTTAGAAACTTCATTTGATGCCCAAAAAGCATTCATTCGAAATGCATCTCATGAGATTAGAAATCCATTAACCGCTATAATGGGTGAAGCGGAAGTAGCCATTAGCAAGTCACGGACAAATGAAGAATATACAGAGTCCATGCAGGTGATACTTGAGGAATCTGAAATATTAAACTCAACGGTTAATAATCTGCTTCAGTTATCACAAGTAAGTGGCAACGAAGAAGCTATTCGGTACGAAAAAATTGATTTCAGGAAATTTCTCTATGATGTGAAAGATAGTTTTGATTTTGTCAACCCGAATAATAAAATAGAGGTAACCAGTTCTTACAAAGATCAGGGATTACCGTTGATGATACGGGGTAATAAAAACTTGCTAAAAACTGCCATTACAAATCTGTTTGACAACGCTTGCAAATTTTCTTCCAATAGGAAGGTTGAGGTTATGCTTACTATGGATGACAAGATGTTGGTGTTCACAATTACAGATATAGGTGTTGGTATATTGTGCAATGATTTGGATAAAATTATTTCGCCATTTTACAGAGGAAAAAATGCCTTAAAAGTAAAAGGGTCTGGTATTGGTCTCTCACTTAGTTCCAAAATAATTATGCTTCACCAGGGTCAATTGGAAATTCAATCCAAAATAGGAACAGGAACAAAGGTTTGTGTAAAATTATCTCTGGCTTAAGTCTGATAATTAAAATTCTAATCTCATTTTAATGTAGCTCTAATTATATTCTAATACCCACCTTCTATTATTGCAGATATATAAAAATATCTAAAATGATGGAAGAACCAGCAACAAGTAAAAAACAGGGCTTTTTTTCAGATATACGCAAGGATTTACCAGCAAGTGTTGTCGTGTTTTTTGTGGCTTTACCCTTATGTCTTGGTATTGCCCTTGCCAGTGGTGCGCCATTGTTTTCGGGCTTAATTGCAGGAATAGTTGGCGGAATAGTTGTTGGGGCATTGAGTAACTCCCCTCTAGGAGTGAGTGGGCCGGGAGCCGGATTGGCTGTCATCGTGCTTGTTTCAATTCAATCATTAGGTGCTTTCAATGTCTTTCTTTTAGCAGTAGTACTAGCCGGCATCATTCAAATTGTAATGGGGTTATTAAAAGGTGGGGTTATAGGATACTATTTTCCTTCATCGGTGATTAAAGGAATGCTCGCTGGTATAGGTATCATCATCTTTTTAAAGCAAATTCCGCATGCCTTTGGCTATGATATCGACTATGAAGGTGATTTGTCATTTCAACAACTCGACGGACAAAATACTTTTTCTGAATTAATAAATATGCTGGATTATATCTCTCCAGGGGCTGTGATTGTCAGTATTATTTCGTTAACAATTTTGCTTGGATGGGATTTATACCTTTCAAAAAAGCATAAATTATTTCGGCTGATTCCAGGGCCATTAGTTGCTGTTGCCTCCGGTATTGCCTATCAGCTATTGTCCTCTACGTTTTTCACAGCGTATGCTATCCAAACGCAGCATTTGGTAAAAGTTCCTGTTGCTGGAAGTTTCACCGGTTTTATTGACCAATTTACTTTTCCTGATTTTTCACATATACTAAATACGGAGGTTTGGATCGTTGCTTTCACTATTGCTGTTGTAGCGAGCTTAGAAACGTTGCTTTCCGTTGAGGCAGCAGATAAACTAGATCCTAAAAAGAGAATCACCAACACCAACAGGGAACTGTTTGCTCAAGGTGGAGGAAATATTCTATCGGGGATGATCGGTGGTTTGCCGATAACGCAGGTTATCGTACGCAGTTCTGCTAACATTCAATCGGGTGGACAAACCAAACTGTCGACTATTCTGCACGGCTTCCTTCTTCTTATAAGTGTAGCTGCAATCCCCTTTGTGATGAATATGATCCCTTTGGCAGTATTGGCATGTATCCTGCTCGTGGTGGGATACAAATTGGCTAAACCAAGCCTGTTTAAACAGATCTACAAATTAGGATGGGGTCAATTTGCACCATTCATTGTTACCATTTTGGGAATCGTGTTCACCGACTTGCTTAAAGGAATAGCGATGGGCGTGGTTGTAGGACTTGTAATACTACTAAGAAACAGTTTTAAAAACTCTCACTTTTTGCATAAGGAAGTGGTGGACGATAACGGGCAGAGAAAAGTAACAATGATCCTTGCAGAAGAAGTAACCTTTCTTAACAAAGGTGCCATACGTAAATCGTTAAGCAAGATTCCGAAAGGAACTAATCTTACCATTGACATGAGTACATCAGTGAGTATAGACTACGATGTATTGGAGATCATAGACAATTTCAAAAATATTTCAGCAGAGAAAAATATAGAAGTTCAGTTAATAAACCGGGGTGATGAACCAACAGTTGATTATTAAAACGAAGAACGTGAACACAATCCAAAATAAAAAAAATGAGGGATATGATTTATTAGTTCTTATGGATTTTTCAGAATCCTCCTATATCTCCTTAAAATATGCCATATCATTGGCGAAAATCACACAAGGCAATATTCATGTATGTCATATTGGAAACCCTGAAAAAATAGTTAAACACGACAAACAGCCGGCAGCGTTAAGGGCGATTGAATCTAAAACCAAAAAGGTTGAGAATAAATTGGGGTCGATAATTGAAATAATTACAACGGAAGGAATTCAGGCGACCTGTCATCAGGTTGTTGGAAATATTATTAATGAGTTAGAAAGCGTATTAGATGAGGTTAAGCCAGATTTAATTGTGGTAGGTAAAAAGAAAGAGAAATCAAAATTTTCCGGAAAGCTTTCCAACTACTTGCTTAATAACTATCCGGGTTCATTATTAATTACTGGAATGGATGGGGTGTTTAAGATTGATACAACTATTTCTCTTGCCTGCAATAAAACTACACTACGCCAATATCCCCCCATTTTAGTTAATAAAATTGACCGGAATACTACATCTTCATTAAAGCTGATTAACATAAAAGTGTCAGCCGAATCTAATGGGGAAATAGATCTTCCAAAATCTTGGAAATCATTCTATACAAGCAATCTCAATATTCAACTTATATATAAAGAATCTTCAACTGTTATTAAAGGGTTAGAGAATCATATTAGCGAAAAAAAAGTCGAACTACTTTGTATTGGCAAAGGGCAACATAGAAATTTTTTACAACAACTGTTTTCCAGAAAAGCAACAATGATTTCAGAGATAATAAACAAAATCAATATTCCAGTTCTAATAATGGAGCCTAATTCAAATGCCAACTAAACTAAAAACATGAAAACGCATACCAAAGAAACGCAGTCAACTATGACTCCTGAAAGGGCATTGGAGTTTTTAAAAGATGGAAATCAACGATTTCAAAACAATATGAAAGGAAACCGAAATTTGCTTCAACAAGTAAATGAAACCCGAAATGGGCAATTTCCATTTGCAGTAATTCTAAGTTGCATTGATTCACGAGTGCCAACTGAAATGGTTTTTGATCAGGGGCTTGGTGATATTTTCAGTATTCGTATAGCGGGAAATTTTATTAATGAAGACATACTTGGCAGCATGGAATTTGCCTGTAAAGTAGCAGGTTCAAAATTAATTGTTGTAATGGGACATTCTGCTTGTGGTGCGGTGAAAGGGGCTTGTGACCTCATAGAATTAGGTAATCTTACAGGACTTCTCAGTAAAATCTATCCCGCTGTGGAGGCTGTAGAAGAAACCGGAGACCGAACTTCCGCCAACAAAGAATTTGTACAAAAGGTAGCTAATAAAAATGTAGAAATCGCTATGTTGCAACTCAAAGCAAAAAGCCCTGTATTAAATGAGATGCTGGAGAATGTGGAAATAGGACTGGTTGGTGGAATGTATTCTGTAGAAACGGGAAAAGTTGAATTTAACAATTTATGATAGTTGCTACTTCAATTATAGATAGATACCATTTTGACGCTTATAATATTATTCAGACAAACCAACTAAGTAACCCAGCCAGTGCATCGCAGCACAGCACATTTTCAATTCACTCAAACCATCTCGCAATTCAAAAAGACGGAAAATCAGAATAAAGGTCATCGCCAACAGTCCTGTTTTGATCGGTAAATTGCTGTTTTACAAGACTTTACCACTATTTATACTGGTTCTGAACTTGCAAGAAGCACACTGAAAGGATTTCTTGTTCTCAAGCCAGTAATGCTGGGAATGGCTACACCGTTTGCAGACAATCCCTTGTTGATGCCTTGCGTTCTTGATGAATTCCACACAGGAAGCTTAATCTGGAAATCGATTAATGAAATTGATGAGGTTCATGATCAAAACCGTTTGTTTTGATCTAATTTAAAGCAACTTATTCACCTGATAAAGGAAGTGTCACAAACTGTCACTTACATCTTATTTGGCTACCGGTGCAATTGCGGATATACATAAAACAAATCAAAAATGTATTTAAAAAATTCATTGGTGCTAATAATTTTATTAGTATCCTCAACATATTCCATTGCTCAAATTACAAAAACTGAAAAGGACAGTATTTACATCCAACAAGTAGAAGACAAAAAAGAACCTGATAAGGTATTACACGCTGAACCACTTTTTATTGACTTAATACGCGATTTGGGAGCGAGGAAAGGAGAAAAAGAGTGGAACGTAGGTTTAGGTTTAACAGATAATTTGAAGTTTGATGCTTATGAAGCGCTAATTGAATATGAATGGGCACCTATTGACAGATTGGGATTTGAAGTCGAATTACCTTTTACTTTTTATTCACCCCAAAGCGGAATAGAAGGAGATTCAATTCCTTCAAACAGTTTAAATAGTATTAAAATAGCAACTCAATGGTCATTCTTTGTTAGCGAGCCAATGGCAACTTCAATGGCAATTGGATATATTAACGAGTTTGAGTTATCCGATTTCAGAAACTTTGGAGAGCCTTTTATTAGAGGTAACGTTTATAACCCATTTTTCGTAGTTGCAAAACGTTGGGGAAATAACTTTCATTCGTTGATTTACACAGGTCCAATGATTGAACAGAATTTCAGTACCAACAAATTTCATACGACTTATGACATCAATACGAGTTTCCATTATATGATTACCGGCACAAGAAACTTCATCGGAGTTGAATTCAATAAAACTTTTGACAATGGCGACTTTGATATGACAATACGACCACAAATGCGTTTAGCAATCGCCGAAAACTTATTAATTGGAATTGTGGTAGGAATTCCGGTGAGCAGAGAAAATGAAAGACTTAGTTCATTTTTAAGATTAATTTATGAACCAGAACACAAGAAGCACAGCCACTAATAACTAAGTTTTCGGGAGTGTTGGCAGACAGTTTAGTGCTTCGAAATCGCCAACTTCTTGTAGCTGCAAACCGTTAAAATCTGGAAACTTGGACTCTCTCCGATATACGAATCTGCCTTGCCAATAGGAAGACCTTCACCCCCTAGGTTTCTTCACGAACATCAATTTTTATTTCGTGGGGACACGCCCCCGACGTTCAGCCAAGAAAGGTGACGATAGACAATAAATCACAATTCTTTTTACCTTTCCCTGAACCTTAGACTCGTTAGTATGTTTTCTCACTCATGACTAGGAATAAACAACAACTCACTCTATTTCAGAGGATCGAAAATTTTCATCCGTATGAGACAATGCTCTATTTAGGGATGTTTGGGAGTGGTCTGATTTTTTTGTTTCTAACCTTCGCATTTCTCTTTTCTTCCCGAAATCTCCTTGCGGGAATGAATCAGACAGTACCGATAGCGTTTCTTATTTCAACTTTTCTGTTGGTTGTCAGCGGGTTTTCGGCTACTTCCATCAGAATTTCCTACCAAGAAGAAAATTCTGAAAAACTACTCACATCGCTTAGAAATACAGTTTTCTTAGGTTTGATATTTACTGTCTTGCAGGTAATCGGATGGTATGAACTGGAGGCAAAGGGTATAAAATTCACAGGGATTCCAAGCGGAAGTTTTTTATATGTATTAAGTGGAATTCATATTTTCCACCTCTTGGGAGCGATGATTTTTGGTCTCATTCTTTATTCGCAATTGGTCAAAAGCCAAAAAGATGAAATCCAAAAGTTAATTTTTCACACTAATCCATTTGAGAAAATGAGAGTTCGCCTGTTTACCTTCTACTGGCATTTCATGGATGGCATTTGGCTGATTCTCTTTCTGTTATTTGTCATTAGCTTCTAAAAAAAATGAAAATAAATCTATCCACTAAGGTTAATCAGGATTACTTATCGGTAAAACATGGGTTTGATGAGACACTTTTCACTAAACTAAGTCCCCCATTTCCGCCAGTGAAATTAGTACGGTTTGATGGATCTGAAATCGGTGACTTGGTTTCGCTGGAACTGAATTTCTTTCTTTTCAAACAGCTATGGACTAGCGAGATCACCAAAAGCCAAACAGATGATACGGAATATTTCTTTGTGGATGAGGGCATTAAACTTCCCTTTTTCCTAAAAAAATGGCGGCACAAGCACCGAATTATCAAAGAAGGTAATCACGCAATAATCAGGGATGAAGTGGAATTTTCGGCGCCTTTTGGTTTAGCAAGCATACTTTTATATCCAGCGATTTATTTGCAGTTTTTGTATCGTAAACCTATTTACAAGAAAATTTTTTCGATTAATTAACCACGGGGACACGGAATTTTTCGCAGAGACCGCAGTTGAATAATAAGCGCAGATATTTCCAAAATACGTCACAACATCAGGAGAACTATTCATTCACCAAACGTTCCTTCGGAATGTGAATCGCTCATACTTTGTCTTTGTTACCGACCAGTTTTCCTGCTGGGACAAACATCACCGCCAATGAGCGTATCATAACGAACATTATTTCAATAGAAATAACCTAAAACAATGGGTTTAATTTCCGTTCGTGGTATATGCCACGGAGCACACGCAAGAACGGTGACAAAAGTAGCGCATCCTTTGCGTACGCTGTGATTGCCCCTTAAATAACTTTTAGATTTTCACAGTTTTCTATTTCGCAATTACCATAAAGCACGAGTGAGTGACTGGTAATAGCTGACTGAAACGATTTGCCGACAATTACTTTGATCTCGTTGATTTTAGGATCGGAAAATTCCCTGATTTTGCGACATTGATTACACACATGGTGATCATGATGCTTATAGGTGAGCGCTTGTTCGTAGAGTGCTACTTTATCTTTGAACTGGTGTTTTACTGCCAAACCACTTTCTACCAATAGGTCCAGCGTATTGTATATGGTAGCTCGGCTAATAGTATAACCCTTATTTCTCATGCTGAGAAATAGTCCTTCCACATCCATATGCTCGTCCTCTGGAAGAGAATAAAGTTCGTCTATTACTGAAAATCTTTCAGGAGTTTTCCTGCTTCCCTGCTTTAACAGGAAGTTTTCAAAGATTTTTTTTGCCTTTTCTATCAGGGCCTTGTCTGCCATGGATTTAAAATAATTTAAATTAAAGATGAGCCTTAATCCATTTTTTGGCAAGCATGACCGATGAATCACTCTAATTTGGTTTCAATCTAATTTAAAACTAGACCAACGAAATCCATAAACGTAAAAGGTAAAGGTGCTGGTTTTCGCCAGAATCCTTCTACTTTTCATAAAACAGAGTAACTTATTTGCATCATCTGGGTTTTCATTAATCTATGTATAAAGGCATATCGTTTTTCATTGCATTTCTCCTCGCTACACATGTGCTGTGCTCAGCCCAGGTGCCTGGATTTTTTATGAAAGAAGAAAAGCGAAAGGTCATCTTACCATTTAATGCATCAAATAGCCTAATCATTATTCCAGTTTCTGTCAATGGAAATACTCCTATAAATTTTCTGGTAGATACGGGTGTACGCTCCAATATTTTATTTAGCAAAATACTTGGCGATGCTTTAGGGCTAGAATACACGCGGAGAATAAAGCTGGTGGGAGCAGATGGGACAGATGATCTGATGGCCTCCGTTTCTCCGATCAACAACTTTGATTTGGGGCCAATAGAAGGCATTTTTCAAAGCTTACTGGTATTAGAGAAAGAATTTCTAGAATTGGAGTCCGTCATCGGAGTTCCCATTTATGGGATTTTGGGTCATGAATTTTTCAAGTTCAATGCTGTAAAAATCAATTATGACAGGGCTAAAATTATTTTTTACAAGCCTAACGCTTTGAAGTGGAGACCCCTTTTTTATAGAAAACTGGAAATGACCATTTATGAGAATAAACCTTACATCACTGCTACAGTGAAGCAAAAAAATGGTTCAATCATTTATCCTAAGCTACTAATCGATACTGGGGCGAATCATGGATTATTGCTTAATAGAGAAACGTCAGACGATATTAAAATGCCTCCCCTTTTTATCGAATCATCCTTGGGGCAAAGTCTTGGAGGTGTTCTATATGGGTTTATTGGAAGGGTAGATTACTTGAAATTCGCTAATTTTAAGTTAGATGAAGTGTTGACCTCCTACCCTGATGAGACACTATTCAGCTATATTATTAAAGATTCTGGCCGCCTTGGGAGCTTGGGAGCGGAAGTATTGGGTAGATCCAGGCTTATATTTGACTACCCCAGAAATCGCCTATTCGTGCGAAAAGCCGAAAATTTTTATGCGCCATTTCAATATGATATGAGCGGAATGTCATTGAAAAAAATTCCTAATGATGACAATAGGATTTATGTCTCTGATATCAGAGCGGGATCACCAGCACAGCGAATGGGGATACAAGTTTTCGATGAAATCCTAACTATAAACAAGGTTCCGGCCTTCATTTGGGAGCTGTCCGAAATCAATAAGTTACTACGATCAGATCCTGGAAAGGAAATCCAATTGGAGATTCGCCGATATGAGGGAGATGACCTCACCAAATGGGAAGATCTCAATTTCACCTTTATCCTCAGAAAGCAGATTTAGCCGCTATTTTGGGTGTGTTAAGATAAAAGCGGTAATTTTGAGTGAAGGAAGGAGAAAAATCAAACCTCCTATTCTTAAATACGTGTTTATTCAAATTATAAAATCCATTTATAAAACATGAAAAAGTTTCTTATTCCTATTGGTATCCTCCTGGTTCTCGGTATTTTTATTTACACCAAAGCCGTAGGGACGTACAATACTTTTGTTCAAACAGAAGAAGTAATCAATGGCCAATGGGCTGAAGTCGAGACACAATACCAACGTCGATCTGATTTGATCCCTAATTTGGTAAGTACAGTAAAAGGCTATGCGGAATTTGAGCAGGAGACCTTAACAGGCGTGATCGAAGCTCGGGCAAAAGCAACTTCTATAAATGTGGACGCATCACAACTTACGCCTGAAAAATTGGCTGAATTCCAGGGAGCTCAAGATAAACTATCAGGAGCTTTAGGACGATTATTAGTGAGCGTAGAACGCTATCCTGAGTTAAAAGCCAACCAAAGCTTTCTAGAATTACAAGCACAGCTAGAGGGTACAGAAAACAGAATTGCAGTAGCAAGACGTAATTTCAATCAGTCTGTTCAAGCGTACAATTCAAATCTTCGAACTTTCCCTAACAACATATTTGCGGGTTGGTACGGATTTGAGCAGAAAGGCTATTTCGAAGCTACCGCAGGATCCGAAAATGCACCCACAGTTCAGTTTTAAAACAAAGTAACATGTCTGAGAAATTATTCTCAAAAGCAGATCGGGAAGCTATAGTCAATGCTATCCGGTCTGCTGAAATTTCCACCTCTGGAGAAATTCAAGTTCATATAGAAAGTCGCTGTAAAGGCGAAGTCCTCAATCGAGCTGTGAAGGTGTTTGACACCCTCAAAATGCACCAAACAAAAGATCGTAATGGCGTATTATTCTACCTAGCTGTAGTCGATAAGCACTTTGCTATTTTGGGCGATAAAGGTATTAACGAAGTAGTTCCAGAAGATTTCTGGGAAAATATTAAAGAACATATGGCCGGCTTATTTAAGCAAGGTCAATTTACACAAGGTCTGATCGATGGCATTCACCAAGCTGGCGAGCAACTTGGAACGCATTTCCCTTATCAGGGTGATTCAGACATAAACGAACTTCCTGATGAGATTTCTTTTGGGTCATAAGATCCACCCCCTTATATTAATTTTATTTCTATTCACACTTGGCCTTCAGGCTCAGGACTTTCCTCCTGCACCCAATCCGCCAAGATTAGTGAATGATTTCACCAACACACTTTCCACAGCCGAAGTGGCACAACTGGAAAGCAAGTTGGTTGCCTACAATGACAGCACCTCCACTCAGATCGCGATTGTGATGATGCGTTCAGTCGGTCAATACGATATTTCTGATTACGCTTTTCGCCTAGGACAAGCTTGGGGAATCGGTGGAGGAGATAATGACAACGGTATCCTGATTTTGTCTGCTATGGACGATCACAAGGTGTTCATTGCGACTGGATATGGCATGGAAGGGGCAGTACCTGATGCCTTGGCAAAGCGTATTGTGGAAAGTTTAATCCTTCCCAGTTTTCGGAGAGAAGCGTATTACACAGGCCTTGATGAAGCTACAAATTTGATCTTCAAACTCGCTTCAGGCGAATACACTGCCGAGGATGTAGAGTCAAAAGGCAACAGCGGCGGTGCGATCTTCATGATTTTGTTCTTCATCTTCATCTTTGTTGTTCTTCCTCTTTTGAGAAATAAAAATGACAACAATAACCACATGGGTGGAAGAGGCGCTGGAGTAGGTATGTGGACTACGATTATGCTAGCGAGCATGCTTGGCGGAGGTGGTCGTGGATCTTCTGGCGGTTTCGGCGGTGGCGGATTTGGCGGCGGCGGAGGAGGAGGCGGCTTTGGTGGCTTCGGAGGCGGTGGCTTCGGAGGCGGTGGAGCTGGTGGAAGCTGGTAAAAAGCGCAAAAAAATATATTGAGCACCTTCATTTTGGAGGTGCTTTTTTTTGTGGATGTGTTTTAACGGTCTGGTTATCCTGCTTCTCCAGAAACTGGATATTTCCAAATTGTGAAAGAATTTTTACCAAGGTGATCACTTAGTTTTAAGCAAAGAGCACAGCTTGTGATGTTGATTTAGTTTTTAAAGTCATAAGCCTGAAATCCCTTGACAACCAATCCAGCGAGGATAGCACTGATAAATAAGCTCTACAGACTTTCCCCAAAAGCTCTGAAATCAGCCAGCAGGCGAAATCTAAAATTACTAGACCATTCGTCTCCAATTAGAGTTAAGGAATATTTTCTCTGCGATTGTAGAGTTCCAATGAATATTTTTTTTTCGCCAAAAAAATTAGAGCTTAATACTTTACTAGCACAATTTTATTAGGTCGGTAAAGAAATACGTAGAAGGGTAAGTATTAATACGTATTTTTTTATAAGTTTATCCAGTATTCAACACCGCGATGATTTCAGTTTCAGAAGCTTTAGAGTTAATTAAAACTCACACTAGACCCCTTCCAACCGTAAAAATGCCTCTAAGAGATTCTTTTGGGTGTTTTTTGGCATCAGAAGTATTGGCTCCCATCAGCTTGCCATCCTTTCGGCAATCCGCTATGGATGGATATGCTTTTCGAAGTGGGAAAATCAATGAATTAGAAATCATCGGAGAATGCAAGGCCGGTGATGCCCTGGAGTTTGAGCTTCAAGAAAATCAGGCGGTGCGAATCTTCACAGGCGCTCGTGTTCCCGATCAGGCTGATACAGTCGTCATTCAGGAGCATGTGGCCGCGAATGGAGGTAAAATAGCTATTCAAAAAATGCCAGAGAAATCCGCCAATGTGCGGGAAGTCGGCGAACAAGTAAGGGCTGGTGATCAAGTGTTGCCAGCTGGGACAAAAATCAATGAGTCCATAATTGGTTTTTTAGCAGCTTTTGGAATTACCGAGGTCTTAATCTTTAACAAACCCACAATTACACTCATCGTAACTGGAAACGAGCTTCAGGAAGCAGGAAGTCCCCTGAAGCCCGGATCCATTTATGAAAGCAATGCGATAATGCTGGAGTCGGCACTGAGATCGAGAGGTTATGAATCAGTGCAGATTCTGAAAGTTGCCGATGATCTGGACGCGACCAAAAAAATAATTGCGAGAGGCCTAGAAAGTGATCTTTTGCTGATCTCTGGGGGTATCTCTGTAGGCGATTACGACTTTGTAAATACCGCTTTACAAGCAAATGACGTTCAGGAGATTTTCTACAAAGTGAATCAAAAACCAGGCAAGCCACTTTGGTTTGGGAAAACGGAAAAGACACTCGCTTTTGCCCTACCTGGAAATCCTGCTTCTTCACTTACCTGCTTTTTGATTTATGCACTTTCTGCGCTGAAAATCATGTCAGGAAACACGAATTTCAACTTGGGTTTTCAATCAGGCGTACTGAAACATCGCACATTTAATAAGTTTGGGAAGACAGTTTTCCTTTTGGGAATAGAAAAAAATGGAGAGCTTGAAATTTTCGAAAAGCAAGCTTCCAGTATGCTTATATCCTATGCATTGGGAAATTCTTTGGTGATGATTCCTGAGCAAGTGGAAATACTGGAAGCGGGAGAGTCTGTTCAGTTCCTGCCAATAAATAGAACTTAAGATGATCGATTTTCATGATCCAGTTTTCATACTAGTTTTTTCCGCAGTGTTGGCTGTGGTTGCATTTATGTATGCAAGTGTGGGTCATGGAGGTGCTAGTGGCTATCTCGCAATGATGGCATTAGTGGGAGTTCCGCTTATGGTGATGAAGCCTACTGCATTACTTCTAAACATTTTCGTGGCAGGAATTTCCTTTGTATTCTTTCGCCAGGCGCAACATTTTCGCTGGAAATTATTCTATCCTTTTGCTATTACATCTATTCCGGCAGCTTTTGTGGGAGGTATGATCACCATCAATCCCACGCTGTATAAACAGATTCTTGGCGTATTTCTCCTGATTGCCATCTTGAGAATTTTGGGTGTTTTTGGAAAAACAAATCCAGATCAAAATGAGCCGGTGAAAACTACTTTGTCCTTATTCATTGGTTTGGGAATAGGGTTTTTCTCAGGAATGATCGGCATAGGAGGCGGGATAATTCTCAGTCCGGTCATTTTGCTATTAGGCTGGGGAAATATGAAGGAAGCGGCGGCAGTTTCGGCACTTTTCATTTGGGTTAATTCCGTTTCTGGAGCATTAGGATTCGTACTTGGCGGAGGCGAAATCCCCATGGAAGCTAGTTTCCTGATTCCTGCCGCAGTGATAGGAGGGACTTTTGGAGCTATTTACGGCAGCAAAAGGTTCTCAAATGTGACGTTGAAGTACATTCTTTCCATCGTGCTTTTTATCGCTTTTATAAAATTAATGACTGTTTAGGCTATGGAAAATTCAAAAGAAATATCGGCATACGTACTTTGCGGAGGCAAAAGCGTTCGCATGCAAACTGAAAAAGGTCTAGTTGGCTATAAAGGCAAGCCATTTATTCGGTGGATTATTGAGGCGATTATGCCAATCACTTCCAATATAATTTTGGTGACCAGCAATAGAAATTACAGCTTGGAAGGTTTACCCATGATAGAAGATACTTTTCCAGATAAAGGGCCAGTTGGCGGAATTTATACGGCATTGAAGCATAGTAAATCTGATCGAAATCTGATTCTAAGTTGCGATGTGCCAAAGATCAACACTGAATTACTACGTGACTTGACCGATCAGTCTGAAAAAAAAGATACTCCTGTCACCTTCCTGAGCGACGGAAAGAATGATTACCCACTTATTGGTATTTACAAAAAAGAAGCGTTAGAAACCTTCGCTGATGCCATATCTGCTGACAAATTAAAGCTTTGCTCACTGGTGAATATGATTTCGCATCAAAAAATTATCATCAATTCTAAGCAAAAATCACTTGTTCAGAATATTAATAGCAAAGCCGAATTACTCGCACTCAACCTACTCGACAAATGATAACTATCACAGGAAAATCCCCCAAAGTCACCCTCGTTGGTGCTGGCCCAGGAGATCCGGAGCTGCTTACCCTCAAAGCTGTGAAAGCGTTGCAAAAGGCTGATGTTGTACTTTATGATTCCTTGGTAAATGAAGAAATCCTCAAGCATGCCAATCGTGCGCTATTGATTTTTGTGGGAAAAAGTAAGGGAAATCACAGCCATACTCAGAATGAAATCAATGAGTTGATTGTGGAGAATGCGTTTGAATTTGGGCATGTGGTTCGATTGAAAGGTGGAGATCCTTATGTTTTTGGAAAAGGAAAAGAAGAAGAAATCTATGCGCTGGAGCAAGGAATTGAAGTGGAAGTGATTCCTGGGATTTCTTCCAGTATCGCTGTTCCGGCGTCAGTGGGCATTCCTGTGACTGCAAGAGGAACGGCTGAAAGTTTCTGGGTGATCACCGGGACGACCAGCGAAAGAGAACTATCTAAAGACCTGACATTGGCGGCTCAATCTTCCGCAACAGTAGTTGTGCTGATGGGAATGAGCAAGTTGAGGGAAATTACTGAGATTTATACTTCTTTCGGGAAGCAGGATTTGCCAATAGCCATTATCCAAAATGGCACCAAAACTGAGCAAAAAGAAGTAGTAGGAACCATTCATAATATCGTAAAAATCAGCGAGAATATAGGAATTGCAGCGCCTGCCGTTATCGTCATTGGCGAGGTGGTTCATCTGGCGAGAGTGAAAAAACAACTAAGAGAAGACTGGGTTTTGGAGGACGAGTTTATTTTCCAAAACCTGAATACCTTGCCCTTTATTAATTAATCCGAGTGATGTGTATTAACTTAAAGCTATGATTACTGTCAACTATTTCGGAAATATCGCAGAAGTCGCACAAAGTGACTCCGAAACACTGGAACATACCGCTATGAGTTTGGCTGAGCTGCTAGACTTGCTGGATTCCAAATATGCCATCGCACAATTGCCTTTTCAAGTAGCTGTCAATCGTAAAATTGTCTCTAAGCAGCAAGCTCTGAATATTTCGGATTCAGACGAAATTGCACTGCTTCCACCCTTTGCAGGAGGTTAAGATGGAGAGATTCCAGCGCCAAATCATTCTTCCTGGAATCGGAACTTCAGGACAGCAAAAGCTAATATCAAGTAGCGTTTTGGTGGTCGGAGCTGGCGGCTTGGGCTGTGCTATTTTACCCTATTTGGTTTCTGCCGGCGTAGGGACAATCGGGATTGTGGATGGAGATCATGTAGAGCAAAGCAATCTTCACAGACAAGTTTTATATAATGAGGATTCTATTGGCTCGCTCAAAGTAAAATATGCTCAGCAAGCACTGAAGCGCATGAATTCCGCTATACAGATAGCTATGTTTCCTGAGTTTTTGTCGACAGTAAATGTGGATAATTTGATAAAAGGGTATGACCTGATCATTGACGCCACGGATAATCTAGATGTTCGATATACCTTGGATGATGCTTGCGCTAATGCAAAGAAGCCGATGATCTACGGTTCCATTTTCAGGTTTCAGGGGCAGGTTTCGGTATTCAATTATAAAGGCGGATCTTCTTACAGCAGTCTTTTTCCAAAAGAAGACAAGGCTGTTTTGAATTGTGAAGAAGCTGGAGTGTTAGGCACAACAGTAGGAATCATAGGAATGCTTCAAGCGAATGAAGCGCTGAAAATCATCCTTGAAATCGGTGAAGTACTTTCAGGCAAATTGCTGATTTACAATACCCTGACAAATGACCAGCAGATTTTCCAATTGGCGGATCAGCATGAAGAATCTTCTAATGCACCAGAGATAGAAAAAGTAGACTTGATAAATCCGGAGCTAGCTTTTTCAACAAATGGTATTCTACTTGATGTGAGGGAAATAGGCGAGCAACCAGAGATTCCTTCCAGTTTTTGCATTAAGATTCCTCTATCCGAGTTAGAAAGTAGCTTGAATGAATTGGATAAAGACAGCGATATCATCCTGTTTTGCCAAATGGGAGGAAGAGCGATACAGGCAGGAAGGCTGTTGATCAAGGCAGGTTTCAATAAAGTAAAAGCCGTTAGAGGTGGCGCAAATGACATTTTTAAATTGATAGAACATGAAAAAAGTATTTCTTGAAGGAGCGATTGCTCCTGAATTTATAGCTGATTCCATTGCAAAGCATCAGAGCAAGCATAGTATTGGAGCACACAATATTTTCCTCGGTCAAGTACGGGCGGATGCCGTGGGCGATCAAAAAGTAGTGGCCATAGAATACACCACCTATGAGGAAATGGCAAATGAAAAGCTCCACGAGATTCGTGAGGCTGCATTTGAGAAATTTGATTTGACCTGCCTGCACATTTACCATAGTTTGGGCACTGTCAAAGTTGGGGAGATTTGTATTTTCGTCTTTGTCTCCTCCAAGCGCCGTAAAGAGGTCTATGCCGCTACCGAGTGGCTAGTGAATAAGGTGAAGGAAGAAGTCCCGATCTTCGGCAAGGAAATCTTAGACAATGCCGATCACCAGTGGAAAGTAAACAGCTGAACTAGTAAATATGTATATCACCTTTTCCACCAATAACGAATCAAAAGAATTGGTAAGCTCAACCATTGAGGCCACTTCGGTCTACCGTCATCGATCTTCCAGCCAGCTGAGCAAAGAAACTTTTGCTACTGGCATAGTTTCGTATAATCATAAAAATAAATGGTAGATATCACACATAAGGTAACGACACTTCGCACGGCAAAAGCTCAGGCGATTGTTCGTGTCAGTTCAGCTGAGACCATAGCGGCTGTGGCGGAAAACCGAGTACCGAAGGGTAATGTGTTTGAAATGGCTAAAGTTGCAGGGCTTTTCGCTGTGAAAAACACACATATCACTATTCCCGACTGTCATCCTCTTCCGATAGAATACACTGCCGTGGAATATGAGATCGATGGACTGGAAATCAGGATTTACATCACGGTGAAAACGGTGTACAAAACGGGTGTGGAAGTGGAAGCCATGCACGGCGCCTCGGTCATTGCTTTGACCATGTACGACATGCTGAAGCCAATCGACAAGGGAATCACCATTCGTGAAATTGGGTTGGTAAAGAAAACAGGTGGTAAATCCAGTTTCAAAGAAAAGAATCCGAAAGAAATTAAAGCTGCAGTAGTGGTCTGCTCCGACTCTATTTCCAAAGGAATAAAGGAAGATAGAGCAGGGAAAGTAATTGTGGATAAGTTGAAATTACATGGTGTGGAAGTAACTTCTTATGAGGTGATTCCGGATGAGCTGGAACTCATCAGAGCCAGGACTTTAGAACTTGTCGAGAAGAATCAGTTAGTGATCTTCACTGGAGGAACTGGTTTATCAGAACGGGATGTTACCCCAGAGGCCTTGGAGCCAATTTTGGATCGAAGAATTCCCGGAGTTGAAGAAGCAATTCGAAGCTATGGACAAAAAATTATGCCTTTTGCCATGCTTTCCAGATCAGTTGCAGGGACAATAGGCGATAGCGTGGTATTGGGATTACCAGGATCAACAAATGGAGCAAAAGAATCAATGGATGCAATTTTTCCACATTTGCTACATATATTTAGAATATTGAAAGGAGCTAATCATGAGTCAAACGAGTAACATTAAAGAGCTAAAAGATACCTTTGGGAGGACTCACAATTATTTGAGGATCTCTCTGATCGAGAAGTGCAATCTGCGCTGTACCTACTGCATGCCTGCTGATGGAATTGCACTTAGTCCAAAAGCTACACTAATGAGCGCAGCCGAAATCCTTGAGTTTGCAAGAATATTCGTCGGACTTGGTGTGGATAAGATACGACTGACTGGTGGCGAACCGTTGCTGCGAAAAGATATATCACCGATACTCAAAGGCCTATCTGTCCTTCCTGTGGACTTATCACTGACGACCAATGGTTTACTGATAGATAGACATGTGGATAACTTTAAGAAGTTGGGAGTAAAAAATATCAATTTCAGTTTGGACACCTTACGAGAGGATCGATTTTTTGAGATCACGCGGAGAACAGGTTTTCAGAAAACCATGGATAATTTCCGACTCCTGCATGATCAGGGATTCAACCTGAAAATCAACAGCGTCTTGGTGAAAGGCACCAACGAAGATGAATTGGTAGATCTGGTAAATCTCACCAAGGACTTCAACGTTTCGGTGCGATTTATAGAATTTATGCCATTTGACGGAAATCGCTGGGATAAGTCCAAGATGGTTTCTGAGAAAGAAGTTTTAGATCAGCTCGGCGCTGAGTTCGGTACAGATCGAATTTCAGCACTTCCAGATGAGGCCAACTTCACAGCACGAAAATTCAAAATTGAAGGGCATCGCGGAGACTTCGGAGTTATCAGTTCAGTGACCAATCCCTTCTGCGGAGGTTGCAACAGAATCCGATTAACTGCAAATGGACGTATCAAGAATTGTCTTTTTTCCAACCAGGAAACTGATTTGCTCTCCGCCATGCGAGCGGGCGAGGATGTGGAAACACTGATTTTGGAATCGATTCTCAAGAAAAAAGCCGTTCGAGGTGGAATGGACAGTATAGAAAAAATATCCGACCCAGCGCTTCATTCCGATAACCGAAGTATGATTGCGATTGGGGGGTAAGTAATCCTGTGTTATTAAACAATACCGTGGCCTGTGCCTGCGTAACGGTAGGCAGGCACAGGCCATTTGGATTTTTATTTCGGTCTGTGGAGACAGAGAATGAAGTGACTAAATACGGATTAAAAATTCTACAATAGGAAAATTCATCTGAGCTTTCGCTTTATCAATTAGGATTCAAACAATTTTATTATTTCTCCAGCCTCATCAATGCAGAACTGACTGTCAAATGCTTTAATCTCTATTAGATGCTTATAATCAGCCTCTTTTCTTTTCTTGAAAAGAGTTTCCAATCTTTTACCTGCCTTCTTCTTTGTTATTTCTGTTGAATTAATCAACGTTCTAATTACCTCTTGATATACACTAGCATCAAAAACTACAATTCCAAGATTATTCCTGATATGGCCAAAAGCACCGTAATATGCACGATTAATTATTGATCGGAAATGAGCCTCTGTTTTTCCTGATTGAAGTTCTTTTGAAATTTCAATAAAGTCTAGTGGATCAAATTTCATATGAAACTAGATCTACATTTATTTTTTCCATTGCGGATGGAAAAAGCTCGAACATATTATCATAGAAAGAATCTATAATTCTGTATATCCTTGACCAATCAGAATCTTTTTGAAATGGAACGTTTATAAAAAGCGTTTTCCAATTATTCTCCTCTTCCATTAATTCTAAAGAAAGTCGAGATCCCTTCGAAATTTCCTTTTGAAAAAATTCACCTATACTTGGTAGGAGGTTGTATAATTCATTGCTTGAAGATATAAAGTCCACTTCTTTAGTTTGACTTGCAAAATCGAACAGATGCTCAAGGGATTTTCTGGTTCTTTCTCTCCTTAATTCTATTGAAAAAATATAACCTGCATCAAAGACCGATAACTGCAATTCTTGCTTTTTGAATGCTAAAACTTCTTCATCAACATATTCATCTTCAAATATAGATGAAGTATGGCCTTGATTGATATAAATACTGTTAGTCATTGTCGAATTCTTCTTTCTGTTGAGTAGTTACAATATGATCAAACGCCAAATGAAGCTGAACGTGTGCATTATCCAGCCATTTTTCTATTAAGTTTTTATCCAGAGAAGCTACCTTAGTAAAGTACAACTGAAAAGACACCGGAGCTTGATAGCCAGGTTCTTTTCTTAAAGTTGCAAGATTTACCGCAAGAACCTCATTATCTGCAAATGGGGTTTCATAATTTAACTGCAAAGAATTAAAATCGTTAACTATTCCTTCAGGAATAATTGGATATACATTGAAACTTCCTTTAAAATTCTCAAGGCTGTGAGACTTGACATCAACTTTATTAATAACTCTAAGGCCGATCCTATCGATTTTCTGGATGTCAATAATTGAATTAAGTATTTGAACTGCCTCCAAGATCATTTTCTTATACGATTCCCACCCATCGTACTTTGGCAATTTGTTTACTGTTAAAAGATTATTCGAAAGCTGGATGATAGAGGAGTTGTCTAAGCTCTTAAATTGGGTCAAATTATTATTTCCAGAACCAATCTGCACTCCTTGCGCTCCCAAAGCTATCCCGAAACCACCTCCAGATTGTGTTATGACAGGATAATCTTTGTTTACTTTAGAATAATAAGTACCAGGGATTGCTGGACTCCAGTCACTTGCCTGAAAAAAAAGCTCAAAAACAGCTTCTATTAATGGTGGGTTCTTATACTTTTTAGTTATATCCATCTAAAGTCAAATATATCGGTATTGGCGATTATAACAAATGAGTTTTCTATTCTGTTTGTCTGCTTTTCTGCCAGTAGGAGCTAAATCATTCAAAGCTTTGAGAAACCCACCGGTTGGGGCAGGTTGCTGATGTGCGTAATCCGGTAACAAAAGTTTCTTTTCTAGTTGATCATAACACACTCGTTTATTTAGGTAAGAAGCCGTTAACCTTGTTCCACTATCGCAATCTCTTCGGCTGTCAACTCATACAACTGATACACGAGCTGATCGATTTCCTTGTCAATCCGATCTATCTCAGCTTGGATCGCATTGGCTTCTGCCTTCTTTTTGTGGAAGTATTCCATCCATTCTGCTTCTTGATCCAAACTCAGCTGAGGCACCTTAGCCTTCTTCAACTCTGCCAAAAAACCTTTGAAATCTAAACGCGGCCAGTGCTGCAACTTCGTGCTAGGCTTTTCGATGTCGAATTTGGATTGGATTAATTCAATTAAATTTGAGACCAGTTTGTTTAACCGCATATTAATTGAAATAATTAATTGCACTTTTGGAGTCAATTGACTTTTTAGACCAATTGCAATTGGAACTTTATTTACGACGGTTGAAGAATACGAGAAGTATCCTCCTTGTTTTACTGGAGAGGTAGAATGGAGAAAAAACTGTATAAGTGAAGAGTTTAAGACTCCAAGTAAACACTCAAGTTCAATCTTGCCTTCCGAAGTGTCTTCAAGTGTAATTGAAAAAACTCTAGCTCCGCTATATCCAGCTCCATTACTATCTAAGCCAAATTTATGCTCCTTGGTCTCGCCAGGAAATACAATTTTTTGCTTTGAAAACATATCAATCCTACCAAACCTTGTTAGGGTGTACCAATCCTCACGATCAAAAAATGTCTTTCTAGAATCTTTCCGTTGACTTAACTCTTCCTTCTTTGAAAGTAGATAGCTATAAGCTATAGGGTGTGCTCTCTTAAATTCTGTTTCTTCAAGTAAAACGGTTTTCCCTTCAATATTCTTATACGGATATATAACCCGCATTTCATATCCTACCTCGATGTATCTGCTACAATTGTTTGCTCGAATGAGCGGTAAAGTTGCATCCTTTTCAATTTCCAATTCCCGCACCTGCTTTGTTGTCAGGTTGAAAATTGTATCATTGCCTGTAATAACACCATAATTGCAGGTTCCAATTGAACTTAAGTTATCAAGCTTTTGAAGCTTATGGATTAGTTTCTCTTCCTTTGAGTCTTTTAATACCCAAATTTCATCAGTAAGATTTGAATGGATTACTGAAAATGAAGTCTTATAACTACCTGAAACAGCATCCTCAATCCTATCTACATTACAATATTTAAAGTCTACAGCATCATCCAACCTTAAACAGAAAATACTCACATATGTCAGGGCACCCTCGAATATTGGCAAATCACCAAAATCAATCAGTTTTGTTATTTGATAATCCCTCAACAATAATTGTCGACACTTTCTACCATATTCAGAAATTAGAAATTGGTTGGAAGTAATGAAGGATAAGGCTCCTCGCCTTCTCAACAACTTTTTACCCAATTCAAAAAACATTAATGAAATATCAACTCGTTTAAAGGCTACTTCCATATTGGCCTTGTACCAATCAATTTCCTCATGTTTTAGCAGTTGAACCTTTACATACGGCGGATTGCCAATCAACACATCAAAACCAGATTGCTTCGTTCCTCGCGTGGACGAATTGAACACTTGTGGAAACTGTTCTTTCCAGTTAAAAGCCAGATCACCTGCTACTTTAGGATCGTCTATCAGGCTATTCCCGCATTTGATGTTGCTACTCAGGGAAGTGAGTTTGCGGCCTTTTTGCGCAGTGCGCAGCCAGAGACTGAGACGGGCTATTTCTACACTTTCCTCGTTGATGTCCACCCCATAGATGTTGTTCTCCAAGATGTGATTCTCCACATCTTGAAACACAATACTGCCTTCAAACAGTTGGGTATTTAGCTCATCTACGTAGCGATGTTCGCCCATCAGAAACTCCAAGGCTTGGTTGAGAAAGGCTCCAGATCCGCAGGCTGGATCACAAATCGTGAGTTGCAACAGCCATTCTCGGTACTGCTTTAGCTGAGCATCCAGCTTTTTAATCGTGTCTTTTCTTCGACCCTTACGCTCTTTGGCAAACTCCTCCTCATCTATCCCGATTTCCGACTTTTTCTCTTCGCACAGTTTCCCAACTGTGTTATCTACGATGTACTTGGTGATGTATTTGGGTGTGTAGAAAACCCCATCTTTCTTGCGCTTAGTTTTGCTTTTGTCTATTTCTTCGCCTGCCAGTTTTGCACGTACATTCTCTATGTCGTTCAGACTGTGCTCAAATATGTGCCCAAGGATATTGGTATCTACCTCGTCGGCAAAATCATAGTTGGTGAGTTTGAGGCTGTGATTTTTGAGTAGTTCGTCATTTATAAGAAGGCTGTCTAGTAGTTCATCTTCTATAAACAAGCCTCCATTGTATGCGTGTATTTCAAAGAATTTTCCTTTGAAACCGGCATTCATATATCCGAAATACTTTTTAAAACGACTGTATAATGGACTATAAGCATCTCGGTCTTTGAGGTCTGCCCATTGGTCTATTATTGCACTGATGCTATTGGGAGGCAGCAACCCTTTGTCTTCAGAAAAGAAGATGAACAGAAAGCGGTCAAGAAGCTTTTGGCTTTTCTTGTACAGCAACAGCGGATCGTGCTGCGGGTTCTGCTGTACCATATCATTCCAGAGGTCGTTTTTAAATGCCGAGTAATCGGCATACAATGCCTTAGTGATTTTCTCCTCTTGCAGCAGGCTTTCTTCTTTTATCTTGGCGGGAATACCGCTCAGCAGATTATCTTTTTGCAAGAAAAGCCAGAGTAGGGCAAAGCGTTCTTTGGTAAGAGCAAATAGGTTGAACTCTTCGTGCTCTACGGCATTGTGAATGAAGAACCGCAGCTTCTCAAAGTTGCTGGTAATCACATAGACACAGTCCAGCTGATTGTTCTTGTAATTAAAAGCCTGTTCGTTCACCTTTCCCAGATCTTTAGTGTCGGCGCCTTTTAGTTCTATGACAGCCAAAGCAGAGCCACCTTGCTGTAGGATGGCACCATCGGTTTTCTTGGCGTCTTTTATGTTTTTGAGTTCGGTGGTAAGATTGTAGCCCGCATCGGGATTCATCACATAGCCCAATACATTGACAAACAACTCCATCAGGAATTTTTGCTAAAACTGCTCTTCCTTGGCGTTGCGGATGTTCTCTTGAATCTCCTTGTTTAAAAAGTACCTGGCGTAATCGCTGTAAGCCACAGCAACCTGTGCTTCATCTTGGGTTGCGAGATATTTATTGAGAACTGATGATTGGTATAGTGACAGAGGTATTGTAATCTCTTTCAATGACTGAGACCAAAATAAGGATTTCGTTTATGGTCTTAAGAAGAGCTGTTGAATTTATTTTTGGCGGGATGGTTTTCTATTCTGCGCTCCTTGCAATTGCGAGGATATACCTTAGGATTTGCAATCTAGCATAGAACAGAAACTATTTATTCAGTTTGATTATATCCTCTAGAAGGTAATCAAGTCTTTTAAATGATCTTAGATCGAGCACCGTGGTCTGTGTCCCCACAGGCCATTTGGACTTATATTTCGGTCTTTGTGACACAGACCAAGGCACATTGGCTGCTGACTGATGTTTTTAAAAACGGATTGCAAACCCTAAGATAGGAAGTTCAGAATTACAAATTCTGAACAGCGAGACTATTATTCCGGTCTGTGAAGACACAGACCTAGGCAGCGAAAATTGTCATTTACCCAATCTGCCCCTTCACAAACTCAACATAAGCATTTTTCTTGAAGTCAAACCAGTCTTGTCTGTGCTCAGATTCATCGACCGTATGATTGAAGTTCTGAAAGGGTTTGCGATTTGATAGTTGGTACAAAAGCTTGTCTTTAAACTGAGTAACGGTTAGCGAATTGGCGAAATCCTCCATTACCTGAAAACTCTGGCTCGAATCCATTTTTTCAAATGGGATATAGTTGTCGTAATCATCTTCGATTTTTTGGATGAGTTCTTCCCATTCATCTTCGTCACAAAAAGCATCTTCTGGGTCAGGATGAGATTCAACTACTTCCGTTAATTAGTGGGATAATCAGCCCATTACACAAGTAAGGCACTTAGCGAATTCTTCTCTGTCCTTACCTGATATTTTCATTTATGAATTATTAACTGCTTAAGCGAGTGAAACATACAGGAAGCTTTTGACCTGAATATTTATACTGTTTGAAAAGAGTATTCATTTGATGTACTATTTTCATAAACAGACTGAAAAAATACTTTTCTGTCTTCTTCAGTAAATGGCAATTTTTAATTTAATGAATCACTTCCTTTCAAGTTCATGTCTACTTTCACTATTTCACTAGCATTCTCATCAATAACTAAATCAAGACTCTTCTGATTTTTATTAGATTTTGTCATAACTCATTCAGCTAAAATATAATCATTTACCAGAACTTGAGCAGATAGATTCAAATGTAATGCTAGATTTCTGACCATTTCTACGGTTAGTTTTTTCTTACGATTCAGAACTTCAGAGACTCTGCTTTTCCCACCAATTATCCCGATTAAGTCTTTCTGCTTAAGATCCATTTCTTCCATTCTTATTTTTATGGCTTCTATCGGATCGGGTGCTTCTATCGGAAAATTCTTTCTTTCATATTCATCAATGAGCAAAGCTAATACATCCGCTTCATCACTTTCTTGAGAGCCTATTCTAGCATCAAAAAGTTGATCAAGACTTTTTAGCGCTAATTGATATTCCTCTTCCGATTTTATAAGTTTAAAATCCATAGCTAGTTAAATTATATCTGCATTGACATTGTCATATTCAGCATGTGTGCCAATGAACCGAATAAAAATCCATTGCTTATCGAAGTTGAATTTTACGATTAAGCGATAGGAATTTCCTTTAATGTTGAAAACAATTCTTTCATTTTTAAGAACACTCGCATTTGCATAACTTTTCTTTACATCATTGGGCGTCTTCCAATTACTGCTCATTGCAGTCTCATACCATGTTTTCAGATATTGTTCTGAATCAGCATGTTTTTCCCAAAATTCACGTAAAGTTCGTTTTGCAAAAATTCTTTCCATTTTTACCACATAAGAATTACAAAAATACTAAATAAGTTCGTGATTAGAGAACTTATGGTTTTAATTTCTCTAATTAAGAATTCGTTCAACTAAAAAGCAATCCGTTTACTCTCCATCCTCAAAGCTTTCCTCCTTCTCGCTACCAGCGTGATATAAACCAAATCTGTCATGAAAATTATCAGCCCGATGTACAAAATTGGTTCATGAATTCCTCCTGCCGTTTTAGAGCCGATTATCCCAAATAGAATGGTGGTTGAAAAAGTCCCGATGCACTTTGGGATCGCAATCAGCAAGGATTGGCCTTTGAGATCAGCCCGTCGAAAGTACATGCGAACGAACAAGAATGACATCAAAAAGTTGATCAGGTAACCTCCGTAGAGTGCACCGTTTACTATTCCTACTTGCTGGAAAGCTATATGCTGAATGATAAAGCATGCCAAAAGGAATACGCCAGCTTGAAGGTAAAATGTTGGTTGACTTGCTTTTACTTCCTTACGCCCGTATTTGAAATAGGTATATAATATCCCAATGTCAATGAGTACCCAGATGCAATTGACATAAGTAGAAACATGGGAACCAAAGACTAAATAGCCTTGGTAAGTATAGTAGATTTCCCAGGTAAAGTTTAACGCCAGCGTCATAAAGGGAATTCCATAGGATTTATCCCGAAATCCTACCCGCAGCGCTTCTATATATGCTATGATCCAACCAATTCCACAGATGGCAATGAATATTGAACTAACGGTCATACAACTATAATATCAGTAAAATAAAGCTTTATTTAACAGGGAAAAGAGAGCTCATCAAGAAGGAATTAAGAGCAAGTAAATTTTTTCTGAAGTCAAAAATCTCAAAAAGATAAGGGATTATAAAATTTCAAGCCTACCTAATTAATTAAATATTAGGTGTAAAACCTGATTTTTGTCAGCATTGGCACTTTTTCCAACCGCTGAGCATTATCTAAGTGGATATTCTGGTAGATTTCATCTAATTTAAAAATTCATAGAAAAGTTGACGCCAAGCCCTAAACGGCAATTCACATCATGCAAAATCAATTAGCAATCTTTCTCGCCCAATTGCTTGAAAGCCCAGCCAATCAGAAAGGACTTGATTGGCTTCAAAAACAAATTGAAAAGATCAGCACTGAAGGTGTTCCTTCGAAGTTTTTTCTGGCATTCAGCCAAGCATCACGTTATTTCAAAAAAGAAAAACTTGAGCTTTCAAGTGTTCAAATAGCTCAGGCTGATGCGTTAGTCTCTGGCTTTCAACCTCAGTTTTGGGATCAATTACAGACAGCTCGAACGGTGTTGATGCTGAGTTATCCACAAGTGAAAGACCCTTGGTTTACGGCGATGAATCAGCTTTTTGAAACTGCGGATATGCATGAGCACCAAGCCCTTTTTGCCGCTTTGCCGCTTATGCCTTTTCAGGAAGAATTGATTCCAAGAGCAATTGATGGCCTACGCACGAATATTTCTCTGGTTTTCGATGCGATTGCCTTAAACAATCCATTTCCAGCGAAATATTTCCCAGAAGCAAACTGGAATCAACTGGTGCTCAAAGCCATCTTTATGCAAAGACCTTTGTATAAGATTCAAAGTTTGGAGGAAAGACGAAATCTGGATCTTGCAGCAATAGCCCGTGATTTTGCACATGAGCGATGGGCTGCAGGCAGAGAGGTGATGCCAGAAATTTGGAGATTAATTTCGCCTTTTGTCAATGAAGTATATCTTGAAGACCTGAAGAAAGTATTGGCTATACAAGACGAACTTCAGATAAAAGCTGCGCTTTTGGCACTGAGAGAATCCGCCTTTTTACCAGCTAAAGAACTTTTGGAACACTATCCCGAACAAGTAGCCTCGCTTGACATAGAAGCTATTGCTTGGGAAAGCATTGGCTCGGAGTTTCAGCGAACTCGGGTTTAATCCTTAATTTCACATTCCCTCATTTTAAATTGAAATACCATGTATATAGATCCACATATCCACCTCGTATCCCGTACCACAGACGATTATGAGGCTATGCAAAAAGCGGGCATAGTAGCCGTCATTGAACCTGCATTTTGGCTAGGACAGCCACGTACAGAAGTTGGAAGTTTTAAAGACTACTTCAGTACATTGGTCGGTTGGGAGCGTTTTCGTTCCAGCCAGTTCGGGATTGTTCATTATTGCACCATGGGTTTGAATTCTAAAGAAGCGAATAATGAAGCGCTTGCTGAACAGGTGATGGAATTACTTCCGCTATATGTAGGCAAAGAAGGTGTGGTTGCAATCGGTGAAATCGGCTACGATGACCAGACAGAAGCTGAAGATAGATTTTTCAGACTACAACTCGAATTGGCAAAAGAGGTGGATCTTCCTGTACTTATCCACACGCCACATCGCGATAAGCGAAAAGGAACAATTCGTAGTATGGATGTATCGGAGGAGCACGGCTTAGATCCGAAAATGGTGATCGTGGATCATAATAATGAAGAGACAGTTAAGGAAGTTTTGGATCGTGGTTACTATGCCGGATTTACTATTTATCCACACACAAAAATGGGTTCTGAGCGGATGGTGGAAATAGTGAGGCAATATGGCCCAGAGCGAATAATCGTCAATTCTGCAGCAGATTGGGGTATTTCTGATCCTTTAGCAGTGCCTAAAACAGCAGATCTGATGCGCAAATTAGGAATTCCTGAAGAGCACATCAAACTGGTTACGTATCAAAATGCTTTGACTGCATTTGGCCAAAGTGGACAGATGAACGAGCAGGATTGGTTGAATGCTTCACCTTTGGATCAAACAAAAAAACTGGGAGGCAACTCTGTTCTACGAGGCGGACAAACACCACGAATAGAAGGATCATCAGATATCGTAGAAAATTAATCAATGAATACTTCCCGGCTTTTCGCCTATTTACAACTAACCAGACCAGCGAACGTGGTCACAGCAATTGCTGACATCTGGGCGGGATTTGCCATTGCAGGTGCCTGGACTTATATCCTCATTGACTGGGGATCTGGAAGCAATGAATTTCTAATTAATTTAGCATGGCTTTCATTGAGTACAATTGGATTGTATGCTGGCGGGGTTGCGTTCAATGATGTCTTTGATGCAGAGCTGGATGCAGTGGAAAGGCCGGAAAGACCAATTCCAAGCGGAAGAGTATCAAAAATCAGTGCAGCGTGGATGTCCTTTTTGCTCCTAGTCTTAGGGGTTGTTGCTGCAGCTCAGGTGAATTTGATTGCAGCAGGAATAGCTTTGGCAGTGGCAGCCCTGGCTGTACTTTATGATTATTGGGGAAAGCATCAGAATTTTTTAGGCCCAATCAATATGGGGCTATGTCGATCAGGAAATTTACTGCTCGGTGTATCCGTGATTCCAGAAACGCTACCTACATTTTGGCCACTGGGATTGATCCCATTGATATTCGTAGCGGCGATTACAATGATCAGCCGAGGAGAGGTTCACGGTAAAAACAGAAATGCACTTTACGGTGGCTTAGCTATGTATTTGCTAGTAATTATAGTGATAGGTGCTATGCCGATTCTGCATTACACTCCGGTCGTGGAGGTTTTACCTTTCTTGGCTTTCCTTAGTTATATGATTTTCCCTCCATTGATCAAAGCTATTCGCAGCCAAGACCCAAAACTCATTGGCAAATCCGTAAAAGCTGCCGTTATTTCTTTAATTATTGTCAACGCTTCCATTGCAGTGGCATTTGCAGGATGGAAGATTGGAATAATAGTGTTATTGTTGCTACCCATTTCCCTCTGGCTAGCCAAGAAATTTGCTGTCACCTAACACCAAGAACTAAAAGGCGCTCGGAATTGTATTTATTCCAAAAACAGCCTAAGCCTATACCCTGTTGATTATGAATACGATTATTGAACAATCATTTTCAGTACCCTTCAAATATCAAGTCTGTTTTTCAGAGGATATTTTTTCCCTGGATAATAAAATATTTGTCGATCTATTATCAAAGGAAAGACTTTCCAAAGTTCTTTTCGTAGTAGACAATGGAGTTGCAGTTACACATCCTCAATTGGTAACACAACTCAAAGCTTATGCGGAAGCCCATTCGCAATCATTTTCCATTGCCTGTGATCCTATTGTGGTAGTAGGTGGAGAAGCTTCCAAAAATGATGAAGCTATCTACAAGAAAATCGTGGAAGCAACTCATTTATATGGGATCGATAGACATTCTTACATCGCTGTGATTGGTGGCGGAGCGGTGATAGATATGGTTGGTTTTGCTGCTGCGATTTCACATCGTGGCATACGATTGATCCGAATTCCTACTACAGTGCTTTCGCAAAATGACTCAGCAGTAGGCGTGAAAAACTCAGTCAACCTATTTGGAAAAAAGAATTACTTAGGTACTTTCACTCCTCCATATGCCGTTTTGAACGATTTTAATTTTTTAAAAACGCTAGATGATAGAGATTGGAGATCTGGAATGTCTGAAGCTATCAAAGTCGCATTGATCAAGGATTTAACTTTTTTTACCTGGATTGAAGCTCATTCTGGAGCTCTTGCAGCCCGTAAAATGAAGCCTATGCAGGAGTTGATCATTCGGTGTGCACAGATGCACCTAGATCATATTTCTGGTAAAGACCCTTTCGAATTTGGCTCCTCCCGACCATTGGATTTTGGCCATTGGGCTGCTCACAAATTAGAGCATTTGAGTGACTTTAGAATTCGTCACGGTGAAGCTGTGGCAATTGGAATAGCGTTGGACTCGACTTATTCCTATCTGAAAGAGTGGATTTCAGAAGCTGATCTTTTACGGATTATTACAGTATTTAAAACTTTGGGATTTGAGCTATACGCGCCAGAATTAGATGGAGAAAATCTTATCAAGGGACTGCAGGAATTCCAAGAACATCTAGGTGGCCAACTCAATATAACGCTTTTGAAGGCCTTAGGTAAAGGAGAGGAAGTTCATGAAATGGATCATGAATTGATCTATAAGTCCTTAGATATGCTCAAAAATTTCAACGAAAAAGAAAATTTGGTTAACAGTTAATTCAGTAAAAAATCATCTCTATTCATGGAAATCAACGATTTTCACCTAAGTTATTGCAGCAATATTCACCCAGGAGAAAGCTGGGAGGCGACCTTCGAAAATCTCAAAAAATATATCCCTGAAGTTAAGGAGCGCTTAAATGTGGATAAGCCTTTCGGAATTGGCCTGCGTCTATCTCATGAAGCTAGTCTTATACTCGAAAAAGCTGATCAACTGACTGAATTTAAGAATTGGTTGGGATCAGAAAACGCCTATGTTTTCACATTAAATGGATTTCCATATGGAGATTTTCACCGCACTACGGTAAAGGATCAGGTTCATTTTCCAGATTGGACTACCTCAGATCGTCGGGATTACACCATCAGATCCTTTAGGATTTTAGCGCAGCTCTTACCGGAGGGACTGGAAGGAGGCATTTCCACTTCTCCCATTTCTTATAGACATTGGTTCAAATCTGAAGCAGCATTAAATGCTGGAATGGAAACTGCCACCTGTCATTTGCTGGAAGTAGTGGGTGAATTAGTGGAGATTAAAAAGCAAACAGGTAAGTCACTGCATTTAGATATAGAGCCTGAGCCAGATGGAATTCTCGAAAATTCCGATGAGATGATCTGGCTATTTACGAATTGGTTACTGCCGATCGGAAAACCTTGGCTGGCTAAGAAATTAGGTGTTTCTGAAGATCAAGCAGAAAAAGTTTTGAAGGAACACATTCAGGTTTGTTATGATGTCTGTCACTTTGCGATAGTGTATGAAAAGCCAGCTGATACTTTTGCCAAATTTGAAAAAGCGGGAATCAAAATCGGCAAGATTCAAATTTCCGCTGCTTTGAAAGTATTGATTCCAGCTGAAATCGAAGCCAGAGATTTGGTTAGGCTGAAATTAGCACCATTTCAAGAATCTACGTACTTGCATCAAGTAGTAGCAAGAAAGAAGGATGGCAGCTTAAAATCCTATTCTGACTTACCAGAAGCACTTGACATATTGAACACCACGGATGAAGAAGAGTGGAGAATCCATTTCCACGTCCCTGTCTTTTTAGACAATTATGGCGCTTTAGCTTCCACACAGGATCAAATTTCAATTGTGATCAATGAAATTTTAGAAAACTCTTCTTTGACTAATCATCTGGAAGTTGAAACTTATACCTGGGAAGTTCTACCCGAGGACACACGCTTAAGTTTAGGCGAATCCATATCCAGAGAACTGGCATGGGTAATCGACAAAATGAATTAAAATGAAAAAGACCGTTGTCTTAGATATAGTAGCTCTTTCTCCGAGAGTAATCGGTGAGTATACTCCGTTCTTGAAAAAGTGGATTGAAAAGAGAAAACGAGCAGTGGTGGAGCCAGTATTGCCTGCTGTGACGTGCGCTGCACAGTCTGTTTATATGACAGGAAAATGGCCGAGTGAAAACGGTATCGTGGGAAACGGTTGGTACTTCCAAGATGAGTGTGAAATCAAGTTTTGGAGGCAGTCCAATAAGTTGGTGCAATCTCCAAAGGTTTGGGAAATACTAAAGAAAGAGAATCCAGAATTCACCGTTGCCAATATGTTTTGGTGGTACAATATGTACTCTAGTGCAGATTATGCTGTGACTCCCAGACCACTTTACCTTGCTGATGGCAGGAAGGAACCTGACTGCCATAGTCAGCCGATGGAGTTGAGAGAAAGATTACAGAAAGAATTGGGACAATTTCCTCTATTCTCCTTCTGGGGACCTAATGCAAACATAGCATCGAGCAAGTGGATTGCAGATGCTTCTAAGAAGGTCGATGAGTGGCACAACCCGACACTTAATCTTATCTACATTCCGCATTTGGATTACTCACTTCAGAAGTATGGAATTGATTTCGACAAAATTGGTAAGTACCTGAAAGAGGTCGATGAGCTCTGTGAGGACCTGATCACGTATTTTGAAAAACAAGGCACTCAGGTAATTTTACTGTCTGAATATGCGATCACAACTGTAAGTAAGCCTGTTCATCTGAATAGGATTTTTAGAAAGCAAGGCTGGATTCAGGTGAAAGATGAGCAGGGTTTAGAGACCTTGGATGCTGGAACTTCCAAAGCTTTTGCTGTGGCAGATCATCAAGTTGCCCATATCCATGTGAATGATCCAGCTATTTTACCAGAGGTAAAGAAAATTTTGGAAGAGACTCCAGGTGTTGAGTTAGTGCTGGACGAGGAAGGTAAAAAGAAGCATCACCTAGATCATGAGCGCTCAGGCGATTTGGTTGTAGTTGCTGATAAGAACTCTTGGTTTACCTACTATTTCTGGCTTGATGATGCCAAAGCGCCAGATTATGCGCGCTGCGTGGATATTCATAAAAAACCGGGATACGACCCTGTAGAGTTGGTTTTGAATCCAGATATTAAAATCCCTATGCTTACTGTCGGATCAAAAGTCCTTAAGAAAAAGCTTGGTTTTCGATACTTGATGGATGTGATTCCTCTGGATGCAACATTGGTAAAAGGTGCACATGGAAGATTGAGCGAAGATGATTTGGATAAGCCAATATTGGTGACTGACGAAAGATTGCTGAAAGGGAAATCATTACAGCCTACAGATGTTTTTGAGGTAATTTTGAAAGCTGTCAGGGGTGAAGGAATTTGAGATTGGGTAAAGAGGGGATTCACTTTGATTCTAAATTTTGAAACTTCTATAGGATGTTAGTAACCTTATGCCTCATGACCAGTGAATGTCACTGCGGGACATCTGTTTGGTAAAAAATATAGGTTAGAATAGTCAAAGATATATATCCTGTAATTTATCTTCCGCAAATTGCGTCCAATAAACAATCATTTCCAAGTTTTAACTTTCGCTTTTAAGTCCTGAGCAGAGATCAGTTTTCCTTTTTTAGAATCATCTAATGAAATGTCAATTTCCTTATTGAAATCATTCAACCTCATCGTCTTTAAGTTTTTATCAATAAGTTCAACCTTCTTTCGTCTGAGTAAATCTTCAAGTTCACTTACTATTTCTTCGTTTTGAATTCTAAGAAATTCCTGAATAAAGGAAATTTTACGAGTTTCTAAATCCATCATTTTCAGTGTTTATTCTAATTAAATATAAGCCATATTGGCTCCCATATTCGTTAACAGATAAGTTTGAAAAAGTGGTAGAGGTATAAATCCGTTCTATTTTTACCATTCCAATGCCGTACTTTTGAAAAAACCCCTTCATGCGTATTTCCAGCACTCGATATTTATATTTCCCTTTTATACTGATTTTGGCTTTTGCCTGTGGTAAAAAAGAAGAAGACTGTGAACTATCTCAGGAGATCTTAGATCAAGATCTGAGTCTTAAAATCACCCGATTAGAAAAGGAGTTTTTCACCGCAAAATCAGCAGAGGAATTCAAATACCTCTTTGAAGAACATCCAGAATTCGCAAAGGAATACCTACAAGAGGATCTATATCCAAGTCCTGATAGCTTAGCAGCTGAACTTCTTGCCATTCATCAAGACTCTTCCATGCAGGTGCTTTATGATTCGGTACAGTATGTCTATGGTGATTTTTCTGATGTGGAAAAAGAATTAGAAACAGCCTTCAAAGCTATCAAGCATTATTTCCCCGAATTCCAGGTTCCCAAAGTTTACACCTTCGTGTCTGGCTTTAATTCGGACTTGATCGTCACCGATGATCTGATTGTCATTGGATTAGATTATTTCTTGACTCCTACGCACACTTTTCAGCCTGAACTTCCACGCTATATGGCTGAGCGATACGATAAACCATACATCGTACCGATGATAGTAATGGCGATTTCCGCTAGATTTAATCAGACCAATCCAACCGATAATACGCTGCTGGCAGAGATGATTTATTACGGGAAAACCTATCATTTCACGAAAGCAATACTGCCATGTACCTCTGATCAATACATTTTCGGCTACACCCCTGAGGCAATTTCTGAGAGTTTTGACAATGAGGAATTGATTTGGTCACACTTCGTGGAAAATGAGTTGCTTTACGAGACAAACCCTTTTGAAATCAGGAAATATATTGGTGAAGCACCATTTACAGATGCAATCAGTACTAAGGCTCCAGGACGATTAGGTCGCTGGCTTGGTTGGAATATCGTGGATGATTACCAGTTCAATCAAGGTGTTTCTTTGGATCTGCTAATGGCTGAGCCTAATGCAGAGAAGATTTTCAGAGAGTCGGGCTATCGACCCAGAAAACGAGAATAAAAATAATTTGCATATCCCAATTGCAACAGTAACGATATAAGAACATTGTAGAACAGGCTCCACTTTAGGATTTAAGCCAACTTCGGTCACCAGTTTGCCAGCCTTTAAAGCAAAGAGAATATGGCTACTGGCATCATCCCATAGCTATCGGATGCAGATAATCAGAAAAAATAAATATGACTTTACATTTGACTTCAAGTTTATTTGAAGTCTACGTTCAAAAAATAATTTGTTTAGTTGAAATTTTAAAAGGAGAGTCAAAGACATAAAAAAAGCGAACCTAAAAATAGGTTCGCTTTTGACAATAAACCCCATCACTAATTATTCTGGTACAATCACTTTATCTATTACGTGAATTACTCCATTTGTGGCATGAATATTCAACATAGTTGGTACCAACTTACTAGTATTAATCATTAAACCTGGTAAATCCACTTTTAAAGTTTTTCCTGCTAGTAGAGTTGGTAAGCTTGCTCCATTTCTCAAATCCTGAGAAAATGCTCTAGTTGGAACAACATGGTATAAAAGGACATTTTTTAAGAGATCAAGAGGAATTTCATTTACTCCTGCTACTCCTAAAGCAACATAAAGATCTTTAAAAGCAGCATCTGTGGGCGCAAAAACAGTTAAGTTGTCTCCTGTACCTCCACTAACGGCATCTACCAAACCTGCTCTTGAAAGTGCAGCTACTAACTGTGTAAACTCAGGAGTAGAAACAGTAGTATTTGCAATAGCTATTTCTGCAATGTTTTTCGTAGGTGCTGTGATCACATAATCTAAGGTATGGATTACTCCATTGCTCGCCATTTTATCTACAGCTTTAATCATTGCAACACCATTGATCCATATACCGCCAGTTGGATCAACACTCACATAAAATTTGCTTCCTGAAAGTGAAGTAACTGGCCCTGCTTTCACGTCTCCAGAGGCAATGTTTGCTGGGACAACATGATAAGTCAATATCGAGGCCAGCTCAGGATTAGCAAGTAATGCATCTGCCGTAAGGCTGTTATCTGTCAAAAAATCACCAAATGCAGCATTTGTTGGTGCAAAAATAGTGAAGGGCCCCATACCGCTTAGATCATCAGCTAATCCGGCTTTCGTAACTGCTGCAGCGAGTGTAGTGAAATTAGAATCATCTACAAGTACATCTACAACATTGTTTGATTCGGGCATCATTTCTTCTTCAACGTCTTTGCAGGAGGAAAATCCTACAACCATTGCCATAGGTAAGGCTAGCGTAAGTAACCGTCTAGTGTTTAATGTTAACTTTTTCATTTAGTTGATTTTTGTTGAATACTGTGAACTAACTCCTGCCTATAAAGTTTTTAAAAATCCTAACTTTTTTTTTGTTTTTTAAAGATGTAGATAGGCTTATCGGTCAACTAATTAAGAAATATATAGTGAAGCTATAAGGCGGATTTTATGGTTGAAATGAATAAAATTCTTAGTGAAACACACCTATATTTAAGAGTCAACTGCCGCTAAAAAAAAAATGAGGAATTGTCTGAAAATAGTAGCTATAAGTTTGATCTCAACCTGTCAGAATAATCAATTCCTCTCTGCATTTAGGCGGATTTTTACCGACATCAATTACTTGCAATAAATGAGAAACTGCCTGCTCCTTGCTGAAATGCTGTTCCGCTAATTTTCGTGAGTTATGCCGCATTGCCGCCAGTTCTCCTGGCTCATGTTCTAGTTTCTCTAACTGCGCAAAAGCGGATTCTACTTTAGAAGGAAGGCAAGAAATTCCAAGGTGATGTGTTTTCACCAAATCATAAACCCAGCCTTTGTGATTAACCAAAATGGCTTTTCCAGCAGCCAAAGCATCAAAAAACTTGTTTGGACTGTTGGTTTTCAGAACAGGTAAATGAGCAAATGAAATCCATGCAAAGTCCGCCAAACTGAGTAAAACATTGACCTTTTCTTTGGAACCGAAGGGAATGAAGTGAACCCTAGAAAGTGATTTATTTGAAACAGCTTGTCTGAGCGGGGCTTCGTGACTCCCCGCTCCCATGATCAGAAACTGCCAGTTTTTACCTCTATTTTTAGCCAATTCGGCGAGATTGAGAAGTTCATCCACGGCATTTACCTTGCCCAGAGCGCCAGTATATGCAATTGTCAACGTATTTTCAAGTCCATACTCCTGTAGTACATTCTCACTTTTCACCATAGGATAAAACCTATCCAAATCTGAGAAGTTTGGTATCAGATGAATTTGCTGTTTTGGAGTGACTTTTCGCAGATGATCAGTAATTCCAGGAGACAGCCCGACCAAACTTAAGGCTTGCTGATAGATTTTCTTCTCCAGTGAACGTAAACTTCGTTTCAGCAATGGATTCTTGATAGCTCCCACTTCAATGGGTGCTCGAGGCCATAGATCTCTTACTTCAAAAATATATGGAATAGCTAACCCTTTTTTGGCCCAAATCCCAAGTAAACCGGTGGTGAGCGGAGTGGAAGTGACGTACATTAAATCGGGTCTCGGAAGCTTTTTGATTAATTTCTTTGCTTGGCGAACGTAGCTCAGAAAAGATAAAACACGCTTGAAAAACCCAAACTGCTGATCGTAATCAACTGGTAAATAATGAACTCTAATTCCGTCAATCCATCGTTGATCATAGCCCGTTTGCGTCCCGCCAGTGATCATTTCCACCTCATGGCCAGCATCAACCAATCCTTTCGCCAAATGATAGGAACGCACGGCTCCCCCTTCGGCTGGAGTTTTGAAATACTGATGGATGTAATGGATCTTCATAGCTTATGCAATTTCACCCATTCTGCAAGAAGAAATAAATTATAAAGTATTAAAAAATGATCCTTTACTCCAAGCTCAGGCTTGGCAGCCAGCACTCTCATCTTTCTGGGAAAGTACTCTCCATGCATTTTTTCAAATGCTTTAATAGAATCGAAAATACGCTTTGAAAATTCTCCATTTTCAGCAAACCACTCCTTCAGCGGCAGTCCAAAACCCATTTTCTTGCGCTCAGAAATCCACGCTAGATCTAGTTCTCCCAGGCATTTCTTGATCCAGGGTTTTCCTTTCAGCAACTCCTCGTCTTTCACGTTTCTCCGTACTTCCAGCATGGAGTAGTCCAAATACGGCGATCTGCCCTCAATACTATGCACCATCAAGGCATTGTCCTGCATCTTTAGCACATCCTGCACAAGATAAACTTGCCGATCAAAATCCAACATTTGGCTGTAATCGGGTAGATCTCTGTTGAAAACCCTAATGTAATCTTCTACCAAATCTTCTGGAATAGTATCCAAGCCAGAGAAATTCAAAAAAGTCTTTTGAGGATCTGGATCAATGCCAGAGATGAATTTCTGATAGCTCCTTCCCAAGGGGATTTTCTCCAAAATAGCCTGGAATTTTAGTAGCAGATCTTTCCTCTTTTGATAAACAATGAAGGCTTTGTGCCGCTGATATCCTCCCCATAGTTCATCTGCTCCCGCTCCAGAAATCAGGACTTTTACGGATTCTTTCGCCACCTTCCCTATCATCCAATTCAGAAAACCAGCAGAATCTCCGATAGGCTGATCCACACTTTTCAGATAATCATCCCAATTTTCCCAGAAAGTAGTCTGATCGATTTCTATTAGCCGATTGCTAGATGGAAATTGTTGTGTGAAACGGACTGTTGCATCTCCATCAGCGTATTTCTTTCGGTATTTATGCTCGACATTGATGGTAAAAGAGGGTAATGCAACACCGGTCTCCTTATACCAAAGTGCATAAAGTAGAGAGCTATCCGCTCCTCCACTGAGCTGAATTCCTACTGGCACATCGGCATGAAATTGATTTAAAACAACTTCATTAAGAACCTTTTTGAAGGAACTGAAATTCGGCTCATAACTGAGCTTGGTTTCACTTGGAATTTGATCCCAACGAAATGCCGAATGAGTCAAGATCTTGCTGTAGTGGTCAGGCTTCCATTCATGAATTCCCTTAAAAAAGGTATTTCCTAAGAGTGGTGCTCTGAGATAGAAATAAGGCTCAAGCTGCTTCGTCTCTAGTTCTGATGATTTTAGGATTTGGATACTCTTGCATTCTGAAGAGATGATTAGGGAATCAGGGCTTTGAGAATAAAATAGTGGTTTTTCACCATTTTTATCGCGAGCCACAAGCACCGACTGCTCGGTCAAATCCACAAAAATCAAAGCAAACATTCCATGGAGTTTCTCCAAGCCTTTTATACCAAAAACTCGAATCACATGCAAAACTACCTCAGTGTCTGACTGCGTGATAAAATTGATCCCCATCTGCGTCAGGAGAGTGCGTATTTTCCGATAGTTGTAAAGCTCACCGTTCCAAATCAGAAGAGATCTCTCATCAGGAGACCAAAAAGGCTGATCTGCTTCGGCACCGGTATGCAAAATTTTCAGCCTATTGACCCCAACCCATAGACCTGGCCATGGACTGAAGCTCGCATGCTGATCGGGGCCGCGATGCTGACTTTGCTGAAGCATGCTGTTAATTGCCTCCTCACTCGCTCCTTTGCCCCATATCAGATGGATTCCGCACATTATTTTTCCGTTTCGACTTTGGTAATCTTTCCCTGATTTTTTTCAAAATACCTGCACAAGTGAGTTAAGGTGCATTCTTCACATTTAGGTCTTCGTGCCAAACACACATATCTCCCATGCAGAATCAGCCAGTGATGTGCGATGTGCACATACTCTTTGGGGATATGTCGTATGAGTTGCTTTTCTACTTCCAAAGGCGTTTTGGCAGTTTGTGATACTAATCCAAGTCTTTTGGAAACACGAAAAACGTGGGTATACACAGCCATATTTGGCTGATTCCATACGACCGAAGTGATCACATTTGCAGTTTTTCGGCCTACCCCAGGAAGTTTGATCAATTCTGTAACAGAGGAAGGAACCTCGCCTCCAAAGTCATCCATGAGCATTTTTCCCAAACCTAAAAGATGCTTGGTTTTATTATTCGGGTAAGAAACAGTTTTAATGTAGGGAAACAGCTCATCAAAACTCGAAGCCGCCAAAAAGGCTGGTTCGGGAAACGCCTGAAAAAGTGGAGGTGTCACTATGTTAATCCGCTTGTCCGTACACTGCGCTGAAAGTACGACCGCAACCAGAAGCTGAAAGGGATTATCATATTGAAGTTCCGTCTCCGCGATAGGCATATTCTCTCGGAAGTGATTGATGATGGCTTCGTATCTCTCTTTTTTCAGCATTTTAAATTTTTCTATAACTGGTGCTCTCTGCGAATTTATAAGATGTGATGCGTAATCCCATTCTCAGATAGGAATAGGTTGAGCAATCCTAGTAAAAAAGGAAACAAATTATAAGATTAGTGCAGGCTAGGGTTGATAAACATTTTATAAATTGGAATTTCATCTCTCACCAACCTATGAGGATTACCCTAATTACACTACTCTTTTGCTTTACTCTTACTTTTTCCAGCTACTCCCAATCCCGGCCAAGAGACCTAGGGATAACGATCGGCATTCTGCCTGTTGGTGAAAACAATGCTATCACCGATGTGCCTGGCGTTCAAGTGGGACATTTTACCAAAATAGAAGGCGACAATATCCGCACGGGAGTAACAGCAATTTTGCCACACAGCGGAAATCTTTTTCAGCAAAAAGTTCCTGCGGCTATTTACGTGGGAAATGGTTTTGGCAAGCTGGCTGGTGTGACTCAAGTGCAGGAGCTCGGCACTATCGAAACGCCAATCATTCTTACGAATACGCTGAGTGTGGCTGCTGGAATTGAAGGAGTAGTTCGGTATTCTTTGACACAAAAAGGCAACGAAAATGACCAGTCTGTGAATGCGGTGGTGGGTGAAACGAATGACGGCTACCTTAATGATATCCGTGGAATGCATATTTCTGCTGAGGAAGTAATCCAAACCATCAAGTCTGCAAAGAGCGGAAAAGTCATAGAAGGAAATGTGGGAGCGGGAACAGGCACGGTTTGTTTTGGTTGGAAAGGTGGAATAGGAACTGCCTCGCGTAAGCTTCCTGAGAGTTTAGGCGGATATACTATTGGCGTGTTGGTTCAGACAAATTTCGGTGGAAATCTTCAGATCGATGGAGTGGCAGTTGGAGAAGAAATGGGAAGATATCCTTTTCGAGATGCGATGGAAAAGTCTGACGGCAGCTGCATGATAATTGTAGCAACAGATGCGCCAGTGTTGGAGCGAAACTTAGAAAGAATGGCTAAGCGTGCAATTATGGGACTCGCAAAAACTGGAGGAATAGCTTCCAATGGATCGGGAGATTATGTCATTGCATTCAGTACTGCCGAAGGACTTCGAATCCCATATGGGATGAAAGCTCAGTCGCTGGAGAAAGCCGAGTTTATACAAAATGATGATATGACTTCCCTGTTTATGAGCGTAATAGAAGCTACAGAGGAAGCGATTATCAATTCCTTGTTTGCGGCAGAAACGATGGAAGGAAATGAGGGGCATCGAGTAGAGAAATTGCCAATAGATCAGGTGATGAACTTGATGAAATTAAAATAAACCAGATTTATGGGGAGTAAAGATCAAAGAAGCAATTTGAAAATAGCTGATAAAGAATGCTGCGCTTTGGATGAGAAAGTCAATCAAGACGAGTATGATGACAATCATTCCATTGCGGAAGATAAGAGCATGTTAAGATTCTTTACTCCGGCTATTTTTTCTTTTGTGGTGATGATCTTGGGACTTGGCTTCGACTATATGTTCCCTCAAGATTGGTTTGAAGGCTGGGTGAGGTTAGTCTGGTATTTAGTGGCCTATTTGCCAGTTGGGCTTCCTGTTTTGAAAGAAGCTTGGAGAAGTATTCTGAAAGGAGATTTTTTCTCAGAATTCTTATTGATGGGAATTGCGACGGTTGGCGCATTTGCAATTGGAGAATATCCAGAGGGCGTTGCTGTAATGTTATTTTATTCCGTGGGCGAAATTTTTCAGGCCATGGCAGTCACCCGAGCAAAGACTAATATCAAGACTTTGCTTGATCAGCGACCTGATGAGGTGACAATTTTGAAAGGAAATGCTACCAAAACAATCAAAGCAGCCAGCGCGAAAATTGGAGATATTGTTCAATTGAAACCTGGGGAAAAACTTGGGCTTGATGGTGAGTTACTTTCGGAAAAAGCTTCTTTTAATACTGCAGCATTGACGGGTGAAAGCAAGCCTGACTCTAAGGAAAAAGGTGCCGAGGTATTAGCCGGAATGGTCAATCTCAACACCGTTTCTCAGGTAAAAGTGACGACTGCTTATAAAGACAGTAAGCTTTCGAGAATCTTAGAATTAGTGCAAAACGCAACTGCGCAAAAAGCTCCGACAGAATTATTCATCAGGAAATTTGCGAAAATCTATACCCCCATTGTGGTTTTTCTAGCCATAGGAATATGCTTTATCCCATTTCTTTTTGTTGACGATTATGTGTTTAGCGAGTGGCTCTATCGTGCGTTGATTTTCTTGGTGATTTCCTGTCCTTGTGGTCTTGTGATCAGTATTCCACTGGGATATTTTGGAGGAATAGGAGCTGCCAGCAAAAATGGAATCCTTTTCAAAGGGAGTAATTTCCTAGACAGCATTGCGCAAATCAGTCAGGTCGTAATGGACAAAACTGGGACGATGACTGAGGGAGTTTTTAATGTGCAAGAAGTGCATCTACTGCCAGAATTTGAGAATTCAAAGATCCTACATTTTGTCAATTTCCTAGAAAGCAAAAGCACGCATCCAATAGCAACAGCCATCAAAGATCATGTTGGTGAGATTGACTCCACTATTATTTTGGAGGATGTAGAAGAAATCGCTGGGCATGGTTTGACGGCCACCATCGAGGGCAAAGAATTGCTAGTAGGAAATTTCAAGCTGATGGATACGTTTTCCGTTCCATATTCCCTCGATCCCAGCAGTATCGTTTACACGTTGGTTGCGATAGCTTTCGATGGGAAATTCGTCGGCTACCTGACCATCGCAGATAGTATAAAAGCGGATGCACAAAGCACTGTCGACCAACTGAAAGCTATGGGAGTTGGGATCACGATGCTCAGTGGAGACAAGAGCAACGTAGTCAAGTTTTTCGCAGATAAGTTGGGAATTCTCAATTCATTTGGCGACTTACTTCCCGAAGATAAAGTAGAAAAAGTCAAGGAGATCAAAGCTAAAAAAGGAACCGTTGCTTTTGTGGGCGATGGTGTAAACGATGCGCCAGTAGTAGCTATTTCTGACGTAGGAATCGCAATGGGCGGCCTCGGGAGTGATGCGACTATCGAAACTGCAGATGTGGTGATCCAAGATGATAAGCCTAGTAAGATTCCTATGGCAATAGCTATAGGGAAAAAGACCAAGAAGATTGTATGGCAAAATATAGGTTTTGCTTTTGGGGTAAAAGTGGTTGTGTTGGTTTTGGGAGGCCTAGGAATGGCAACGATGTGGGCCGCCGTATTTGCCGATGTTGGAGTGGCGCTGCTGGCAATATTGAATGCTATACGAATTCAGAAGATGAAGTTTGATTGAATAGGTAGAAATATCGGGTGACAGATGACCGATGTAAGCTTATCTCTAGAGTTATTCAAATTCTATAATACGTGTAACATTTAACTGGCGAAAAAGTGGTTGGTATAAAAAAATTTATAGAAAATGGACATAGCTAAGAACAAAGAAAACGCGATTGCTTTTTACAATACAGCCTACCTGGGGAATCCCCAGAAAGCGGTTGAGATGTACACAGGAAAGGAATACATTCAGCATAATCCAGCTGTGGGAGATGGAAATGAAGAATTCATTGCATATTTCGAGCGCATGCAAGATGACTATCCAGACAAGTCCATCGCATTTGTTCGAGCTATCGCAGAAGGGGATTTAGTGGCTTTGCATACGCACCAGACTTGGCCTGGAAATGACCAATATGTGACAATAGATTTTTTCCGATTTGATGATAACGGGAAAATAGTCGAACACTGGGATGCGATTCAGCAAATTCCAGAAAGTTCTGCTAACGGCAACACGATGTATTAATGGAACGCAAATTTCCGCTTTCACTTAAAACTAGAAGTGGGGATGGAAGTGTCCTCATGCTGAGCATCAAGCCAATTTTTGCAAAGACTTATTTTGATTTATTAGATACTATAAAATATGAACAAGGTAAATATTAACGAGAAGTTTGGGCTGATTAATGAGCTATGGACTCCCAAAATAATCGGAGAACTGAATGGTCAGGACGTGAAACTAGCCAAAGTCAAGGGCGAGTTTGTGTGGCACAATCATAGGAATGAAGATGAGCTTTTTCTGATCGTAAAGGGATCACTGAAAATTGATTTTGAAGGCGAATCGGTCACATTAAACGAAGGCGAAATGCTCGTAATTCCTCGTGGTGTCGAGCATAGACCCGTTGCAGAAGAAGAAGCTTGGATCTTACTTTTCGAACCTCAAAGCACCAAACATACTGGTGATGTGAAGTCGAATTTGACTGTGGATACGTTTGAGAAAATTTAATTTAAAGCCTAGCATTCAGGGTTCTGAGACTCTAAGTTTTTATCATAAATATATATTTTTTATCACCCTATTAAATTACTGGGAATTCCCGTAGAATTGCAGCTTAATTCAAGAGTTTGAAAGCAATTATCTACGGCCCTATCTTCTTTATTATAAGGGCGTTGCCGAGGGTCACTATGGCTCAAAACGATGTCACTCATCAACAATTAGTTTGGTATGCCTATTTTCTAGCTTTACCAATAGACGAGAATTGGTCAATAGTTGCAGAAATTCAGGAGAGGCATTTTGTACACCCTTTTGCGCAGCATCAATTATCACTGAGAACCCACGTTCATAGAAAGTTGGGCGAAAGTGGATGGGAAGCATCAGCGGGTTTTGCCACGTTTTTCCAAAGTCCAAACAATCCCCAATCGGAGCAGGATCTAGTGGTGCCGGAGCTTCGACCCCATGTGGAAATGGCATATAAGCAGAAGTTGAATACGCTGACACTTGATCATCGTTATCGTGGCGAAGCACGTTATTTTCATAATTTGAACCTTGAGGAAAAGAAACTGACTGATGGATACTTTTTTGCAAGTTTTAGATTTCGCTATCGAATTATGGCGTCGTATCCTATTTGGAAGATCAGAGAAAATCAAGTGCTGAAGGTCATCGCAGGAGATGAAGTGAGGGTTCAGGCAGGAAAAAAAGTAAGGTATATTTTTGACCAAAATCGTCTGATTCTTGGATTAGGATTAGCAGTATCGCCAAGATTGAATCTTGAAGTTTCGTATCAAAAATGGATTAACCAGCGCCTGAACGGGGGCTACTACAATCGGGATATTGCGAGAATAACTGTGAATCATAAGTTGGTAGGAAAAAGCGCAAACCGCTAAAAAAAAGACTTAATCAAGTGCTACTGTAGTTAAAGGGATTCTTACACTTCCTTAAAAGTTAAATCATCCGTTGCTGTACAAATTTAAATTTTATGTGTATTTGTTATGAAAGAGAAATATCTTGAGGATTACTTAACCACCTCCTTAATGAGAAATTATTACAAAATCTTATTGAGTCCTTTCGTGGCTCTCCTTTTAATTTCCCCAATAACCTCTTTTTCTCAGACGTATGCTGAGAACGGAATGGTCGTATCTGACAATGTTATTGCCTCGCAAGTAGGAGTTGATATTTTAAAAAAAGGAGGGAATGCCATTGATGCCGCAATCGCCACAGCCTTCGCATTGGAGGTGACTCACCCCGAAGCAGGAAATATCGGAGGCGGAGGTTTTATTGTTTTTCTAAAATCAGATGGAGATGTCACCACGTTTGATTTTCGTGAGAAAGCCCCTTTGGCAGGTACTCCAACCATGTTTCTTGATGAAAATGGAAAGATCAAAGACAATTCCAACCACATCGGCTTGTTGGCTGTAGGGGTCCCCGGGACGGTGGCAGGACTCTTTCAGGCGCATGAAAAATACGGAAAGTTACCTTGGGCTGATTTGGTAAAACCTTCTGTTGAATTGGCAAAAAAAGGCTTCTCTATGTCTTGGGGCTTATATAACGCGGCTGTAAGAGTGAGTGACCGCGATCCTTCCGAAGATATTATGAAAAATTATTTCCACGGAGAAAATGGAGAGATCGTGAAACCTGGAGAAACTTGGAAGCAGCCTGCGTTAGCTAAAACATTAAAATTAATTGAGAAGCATGGGCGTGATGGATTCTATAAAGGTGAAGTTGCTCAGGAGATAGAAGATTACATGAAGGCCAATGGTGGAATCATCACCAAGGAGGATTTGGAGAAATATGAAGCGGTGGAGCGTGAGCCGCTAAAGGGCACTTTCAATGGGTATGATATTTATTCTATGCCTCCACCGAGTTCGGGCGGAGTTGCGCTGATTGAGATGATGAATCTGATGGAAGAAGCAAATATCTCAGAAGTAGAATTCAACTCTACAGCCTATGTTCACTTGGTGGCTGAAGCGATGAGAAGAGCATTTGCAGATAGGGCTGAACATTTGGGTGATCCAGACTTCAATCCGGAGATGCCGTTGGACAGGTTGCTTTCAAAGGATTTTGCAAAGAAGCGCTTCGAAAATATAGATATGACAAAAGCTTCCATCTCTGATCCAGCAAAATTTGGACATCCTTACGGTGGTGATAACACAACACATTTTTCTGTGGTGGACAAAGAGGGGAATGCCATTTCAATGACTTATACCTTAGAAAACTCTTATGGTGTAAAAATGGGTTCTTCCAAACTAGGGTTTATTTTCAACAATGAAATGGGAGACTTCAATCCTGTGCCAGGCGAAACCACTTCTACTGGCCAAATCGGTTCTGATCCGAATCTCGTTGCACCTGAAAAGCGCATGCTGTCCAGTATGACTCCTACCATAGTGGCGAAAGACGGGAAACCTTATTTGGTGATCGGTAGTCCAGGAGGAAGAACGATTATCAACACAGTTTTCCAGACGGTTTTGAATGTATTAGCCTATGATATGCGTGTCGATCAGGCGATCGAAGCAATGAAAATCCATCATCAATGGCTGCCAGATCAGATTTTATACGAACACAATTTACTTTCTCCCGACACCCGAGATGCGCTTGAGAAAATGGGACATACCCTTAGACCAACCACAAATATTGGAGTGCTGATGGGAATCACATACGATGCATCCACTAAACTATACGCCGGCGCATCTGACTCTTCCAGCGAAGATGGTGGAGCGAGAGGCTATTAAGGCTATTTATTATCATGGATAAAGAAACAGGACTGAAGAGGGAGATCGGTGTTTGGGGTCTCTCTGCCAATATTGTAAATATCATTGTCGGTGCAGGGATTTTTGTTTTGCCTGCAATCGTAGCTGACATCATGGGATCTTCAGGAGTTTTTGTTTACCTATTCTGCGGTTTTCTGATTGCCTTAGTGATGTTGTGTTTTGCGGAGGCGGGAAGCAAAGTCACGCGGTCTGGAGGCGGATATGCCTATGTAGAAACGGCTTTTGGGCCATACCCAGGCTTTCTTGCGGCAGTATTCATGGTGGTAGGAAGCGCGTTATCTGATGCCGCAGTTGCCAATGCACTGATAGAATTACTTGGATTGGCATTTCCTGTTTTCAGCAATCAATTCATCCGAGTTCTGCTGTTGTTTTTGATCTTTTCAGGATTGGCTTATCTCAATATAATTGGAGTCAAACAAGGAATTGGCTTGGTGAAAATAAATACCGTTGCAAAGCTCACACCTTTGGTGCTCCTGATATTTTTCAGCTGGAAAGATGTCTCTCTCACTAACTTGTACTGGGAGACAGCGCCTTCCTTCAAGAGTTTTGGCGAGGCTTCGTTGATCTTGTTTTTTGCTTTTCAGGGTGGGGACGCTGGACTTACTGTTGGTGGTGAGATCAAAAACCCACAAAAGGCAGTTCCCAAGGCCATTTTTATAGGCATCACATTCGTACTTATTCTATACATTCTTATCCAGACAGTTTCTCAGGGAGTTCTCGGAGGCCAATTACCAGACTTTAGAGAGGCGCCATTGGCAGCCGTTGCCAATGTTGTTTTTGGGCCGATAGGGTACACACTATTATTAGTCACTGCGGGTGTTTCTATGTTTGGGATGCTGAGCGGAGAAATCCTAAATATGCCGCGAGTAGTATTCGGTTTGGCAAGCGACCGAATTATTCCTTTGGATAAATTGGCCGCTATCCATCCTAAATTTAAAACTCCTTATTTATCGATTTTGCTCTATGCAGGTATTGGTTTTACTATGGCTGCAATAGGTGGATTTCGACAACTAGCGGTGATAGCTTCTGCCAGTATGCTTTTGGTGTATTTTGGCGTAGCCCTATCGGTAATCAAGCTAAGGAAGACGGAAAGAACAGATGATGGAAGTTTCAAAATTCCGTTTGGCTATACTGTTCCTATTTTAGCAGGGGGGATTATCCTCTTCTTCTTGTCGAACCTGACTGGGTATGAAAAGACAGGAATACTAATATTTATTGCTGTGCTTACCTTGATTTTCTTTTTGGTGAAGCTTCTTCCAAAAAGCAATAAATAAAACACAAAACTGATAAATTCTGAGATCTATAAATTAAGGCACGAATACAATTTTATATACTATGAGAACTAAACTTCTTTTTATAATCGCAATTTCCTTTCTGATGATCGGGAATACATTTTCCCAGCAAAAAACGAATCTGGAATTGTTGGATCTTTTTGATCTGGAATATATCTCCAATCCTGAGATCTCCCCAGATGGGAATAAGGTGATCTATGTACGGAATTTCAAAGATGTAATGACTGATCGAGATTATTCCAATATCTGGATAACCAATATAGACGGCACTCAAAATCGACCTTTGACCCAAGGGAATCAACGGGATTCAAATCCCACATGGTCAAATGACGGATCCAAAATAGCCTATCATTCTAACCAACAGAATGAAAAAACGAAACTTTTTGTCCTTTACTTGGATACTCGCGAATCGGTAGCGTTGACTAATTCCGCTACTCCTCCCGGCTTAGTTTCTTGGGCTCCAGATGATAAGCAGCTGGCATTTACGCAGTTTGTGCCTAGTACCCCAAAATCTCTGTTGACAATTCCGGCCAAGCCGCCTGGGGCGACATGGAATGAGGCGCCGATTTTCATAGATGAGATGAACTATAGAAGTGACGGAAGTGGGTACACCAAACCTGGAAACCGTCAGATTTTTACACTTGGATTAGAAGGTGGTACTGCTCGTCAACGAACTTTTGATGCTAACAATTATGGAAACCCGAGCTGGGCTAAGAATGGGGAAAGTTTAATTTTCTCTGCTAATCTTCATGAAAATCATGAGTTAGAACCCGGTAATTCTGATGTTTATCAACTCAATCTTTCCGATGGAAAAGTAAAAGCATTGACGACCCGTTTTGGACCAGATGCAAATCCGGCAGTTTCCCCAGATGGAACAAAGATCGCATTCACAGGTAATGATGATACATACCAAGGTTACCAAGTAAATAATTTATACGTGATGAATCTTGATGGAAGTGGAGTCAAAAACTTGACTGCAGATCTGGATAGAGACGCTGCGAATCCTCAATGGGAAGCGAATGGCAAAGGAATCTATTTTCAATATGATGAAAAAGGAGACACAAAAATCGGGCATGTAGCCCTTACTGGGAAAATCCGAACGCTAGTTGAAGGTTTGGGTGGACTGGATTTGGGGAGGCCATACAATGCCGGTGATTACACTGTATCCGACAATACACGATTTGCATTTACGCTGGGAGGCACGGATCATCCGTCGGATCTAGCGGTATGGTCAGACGGTGAAGTCAAAAGAATTACGAGGGTAAATGACGATGTTTTTTCTTACCGAAATCTCGGAAATACTGAAGAAATGTGGTGGAAATCTTCCTTCGATCAATTGGATATTCAAGGCTGGATCGTGACTCCTCCTAATTTTGACCCAAGTAAAAAGTATCCCATGATCTTAGAGATCCATGGAGGACCTTTTGCCATGTATGGCACTTCTTTTTCCTATGAAGTCCAGCAATATGCGGCAGCTGGATATGTAGTATTATATACGAATCCTCGTGGCAGTACAGGTTATGGACAGGAATTCGGCAATTCCATTCATCATGATTATCCTAACCACGATTACGCAGATTTGATGTCAGGAGTAGATGCATTAATTAAGAAAGGCTATGTGGACACGGATAATCTCTTTGTGACTGGAGGAAGTGGAGGAGGATTACTGACTGCCTGGATTGTCGGCAAAACCGCTCGCTTCAAAGCGGCAGTAGTGGCAAAGCCAGTTATTAATTGGTCCACGCATGTGCTTTATGCGGATAATCCTGCATTTTTTACTAAATATTGGTTTCCGGGTAATCCATGGGAAGAGGCGGAAAATTATGCTAAGCGCTCACCCATTACTTTCGTAGGAAACGTGACTACACCAACCATGCTCCTTGGCGGTGAAGCAGATTATCGTACTCCAATAGCAGAATCTGAGCAGTTCTATGCAGCCTTAAAACTTCAGGGAGTGGAAACTGCAATGGTCCGTATACCAAACGCTTCTCATGGATTGGTGGATCGTCCAAGCATGTTAATGAGTAAATCAGCTTCTATCTTAAGTTGGTTTAATTATTACCTAAACAAAAAATGAATATTCCCTCCACTTAGTATAGAAACTCATTAAACAAACAACCTATGGGACTCTTTTGGAATCTTATACAGCAAAGTCAGATTCAAGACCATAAAACAAAGGCAGAAACACTGGATGCCAGGGTCAGTAATTTAGAATGGGAATTGGCAAAGACCAAAGAATTATTATACAAAACCCTAAAAATTCTGGAAGAGCAAGCTGGCAAAGACATTGACGGAGATGGGAAATTAGGATGATTTTATCCAATGAGAAAACTCTATATTGAAATAATAAATAGTAGAAACTAACCCAAAAATCATGATCAAATTAACTGTTCTTTACAATCATCCTACTGATCCTGCTGCATTTGAAAGCTATTATGCAGCAACTCATATGCCGCTGGTAGGGAAAATAAAAGGTGTGGTGAAAGCTGAAGTAACCAAATTCCTTCCTGAGGCTGATGGGTCCAATCCAGCTTACTATCGGATGGCAGAACTATATTTCGAAAGCCCTGAGGCTCTTCAACAGTCGATGGGTTCAGCAGAAGGAAAAGCTACTGCAGGAGATATAACAAATTTTGCCACTGGTGGATTTAAGATTATTACAGGAATGGTCGGTTAATTCTCCAAAGGATAACTAGGTAGCTATTAGAAGTAGTACCTATTTTTATGGCTACCGATTTCTATCATCTGAAAAAACGTAATTCACTATTCATAAAAGGGAAATCTGACGAAACTATTTTCAAAAAGTGCAAAAATGAATTACTATAAGACATCCGCTCTTTGTGATACATCAAAAACCAGACTCTAAATTTTAGTGCAGAGAATTATCCTCGTTTCAACTACTGGAATTATTCTTATTTTGCCTTTTGCTGAGTACCAATTTTTAATGCTAGCCCTGTTTACATGGATTTTCTACTTCTAATCATTGCTTTTAGATTTCTTCAAAAGCATGACCAAACCAAAACGCTATTTCCTGAATGGCAAGGCATATTTTTCAAAGGATTGGTCATGGCTTGTTGCTTCTTAGCCATTCAGCTGATATTTGATCGGACAGATTATATAATGCGGTGGGTGGCTCATACTCTGAATCTTTTAGTATTCTATGCAGCCTATAATCGAAAAGTATTTTCTCCATTAAAACCCTATGTGTATGCATTTTTCCCAATAGTATTAGTTCATGTCCTTCAGAGTTTCACAAGACTTGTTGCTCCCAATTTTTATAATAGTTGGAATGAATGGTTTGAGACGGCAGGGCTTTTTGCTTGGATTTGGCTGGTAGCTCAATTTGTCATCAACCATAAGCAGCGAAAAGCTTTGGAGATGGAACGAATCAAAGCTGCTCAGAAGGAAATCGCATTTAATAACTCACAGAAGTTAAAGGACGCTCTTGAAGTACAGGTAGCGGAGCGTACAGCAGAAATTACAGCTCAAAAAGAAGAGTTGCTCAAAACGATAAATGAGCTGAAATCCACCCAATCACAATTGATCCAATCCGAAAAAATGGCCTCCCTCGGGGAGCTGACAGCTGGAATTGCTCACGAGATTCAAAATCCGCTAAATTTTGTGACCAATTTTTCTGAGTTGAATAAAGAGCTCTTGGGTGAATTGAAAATCGAATTGGAAAAAGGAGATTTGGATGAAATCAGGCTGATCGTACATGATATAGAGGGAAATGAAGAGAAGATTATCCATCATGGAAGGCGTGCGGACGCCATCGTGAAAGGGATGCTTCAGCATAGCCGTACTAGCAGTGGCGTAAAAGAGGCTACCAATATCAATGAGCTGGCAGATGAATACCTTCGCCTATCTTATCACGGATTGAGAGCGAAAGACAAGTCATTCAACGCTAGTATGGAAACTGAATTTGACGAGGCCGTAGGCAATGTGAAGGTGGTTTCGCAGGAGATCGGAAGGGTGATTTTGAATTTGGTAAATAATGCCTTTTACACAATATCCGAGAAAAAAAGGCAGTTAACGGAACTCGGAAATTCGACCCTTTCTGATAGCTATGAACCTACGGTGTGGTTGACGACAAAGAGAACCAAAGAGGGAATTGAGATCAGAGTCAGAGATAACGGCACAGGAATGCCAGACTCGGTGAAGGATAAGATATTTCAGCCATTTTTCACTACTAAGCCAACTGGAATCGGAACTGGTTTAGGGCTTTCTTTGAGTTATGATATAGTAAAAGTACACGGTGGTAAGTTGACGGTAGCGAGTCAAGTAGGAGCAGCAGAAAAAGGAGAAGACTCTTGGACTGAATTTCTTATTTTCATCTCTAATTGATACGCATTTTCACTAAACTCCGTCTTTTAATTTTTTAATCTGAATTGGACTTTTCATATCTTTATTTTAGAGAAAAAATTTGAATTAAGTAGGTGTCAGGCATTTTTAAGAACTTAAACCATTTGCGCAGCTATTGAAAAAGTGCAAAAATGTTTTCTGTAAAGCATTTTATATGGGATAAAATATATTTACCTTTTACAATTGTTTTTTACATATCTGAGGAAACAGATTCATTCTAACTACAGTTTTTATAATGAAAAACTTTCTTTTTTTTATAGAGAGCGTGTTACTTCTTTTTCCCTACTCTAGTACGCTGGAAGTCAAAACCGTACCTAAAAATAGTCGAATGACCCAACCCGTTGTCTTTCGTATTTTCAAGAACTATTTAACTGATAAGAAATGCTATCGTCATCTATTAAATTCCTTACACTTTCTATCTATTCTAGTGCTAGTGACGGCATGCCAAAATGGTCATGAAGTTCCTTTTCCTGAAAATCCATCAGCGTATCAAAATCCCTCAGTTAAGTCTTTTGAACTTCCCGCAGGGAAGCCTTTAAAATGGATTACAATTCCTCCAGAACAGGTGCCTAAAGCAGTCAATTATCCAATTGATTTTAGCAAGCTTCCTTCTAAGCCGTTTGATATTTTGGATTTTAAGCCACTCAAATCTTCTCCCCAGACTACTCCGATTGCCTGGGATGATGAGGAAGAGATAAAAGTTAGTTTAGACACAATTCCGGGAGTCGCTATTCCGGTCAGAAAACAACTTATACAAGAGCCTCAAATCAGTAAACTGGCCTTTCTAACCAAATCAGATCTGTCCAGTGCCGGCATTTTGAGAATAGGACAGACGGAAGGTCTCATTGGCCATCAGGTGTTCGCCATGGTAACTGATCTCCATGGGATGGTTTGGATTTCTACCGAGAGAGGTCTCTCGAAGTTTACCGGAGATCAATTTGAAAATTATAATATACTTCCTCGAAATCCAGATGGATTAATAGACAATATTGTTGATCTGGAGATTGGAAGCGATGGTAACTTACTGATCCTTTTTCAATTATCAGGCATTTATGTCTTAGACATCAATCATGGGTTAATCACTAATTATCAGATTGGACGGCAGTTTGTAAGGTTAGTTGAGGATGATTCTGGCTTGATTTGGTTGGGAAATCTTAATACGGGTATACATTTTCTAGATCCCTCCACCAACAAACTCCATTCTTTACGATTTTTAGAAAAAGTATCATCTGCAGGTGTTCATCAGGACAAAGCCAAAAACCTGTGGATTGCCATGAAAGGTAAAATCGGAATACTAAACTCTGAGCGGAGCGCTATCAGATTCATCACCGATAAATCAGGACTTAATCCCTCTACCTTCTACTATGAGTTTACAGAGAATAGTACGGGTGAAATCTGGATTTCTTCTTCTGGGGAAGGACCAATCGCAATTTCCTTAGAGGATAATACGATCACTAAGTTTGGACCAAAGCAAGGCTTTCATGGCATATCACTATCTGTCACATTTGACTTACACAATAGGGCTTGGATCACGGACAACGACACAGTCACTCTTTATAATCCAGAAACTCAAAAGATCAAGAAAATTCCAACTGGGGCAAAATTCATCACTACGAGCTCTCCGTCTTCAACTATGACAGATGCTAAGGGAAATGTTTGGATTGGTACAGAGAATGCCGGCGTTCTATTGATAAATCCGGACGGGATGCTTTCCCAGCACTTCAATGCTACTAATGGTTTAGTAAATGATGAGGTTTGGGGAATAGAAGAAGGTCCAAACGGGATGATATGGATGGCTACCTATGAGGGAATAAATATTTATGATCCAGTGAAAGAGCGAATTTATCTGCTAAAATTTCCTGGCAATGCAAGTATCAATAACCACCGTTCCATATCTAGAATATCAACTAACGAACTTCTGCTAGGGAGCTTTGGTGGGTTTACCCTTATCAACTTAGATACAAATACTGCATCTGTGTATGAATTGGATCCTGATATCTCAAGAATCGCCTGGAAATCGATTCGGGACTCCGAGGGAAATATATTTCTGGGAACTGTAAATGGAGTACTCAAATTTAATCCAGATTTAACTTCACTAGAAAAAGCAGATGAGTTTTCTGGCCTATCATCCAGTCGTGTATGGTTGATAGAAGAAGATAAATATGGCCGAATTTGGTTTGGCAACGAAATAGGAGTAGATATTCTTGATCCAGAATCAGGGCAGGTGAGCTACCTAAGTGAGTATACCGGTTTGACCAGTGATTATACCTCGATAATGATCAAAACCCAAAAAGATGAAATAGTAATTGGAGGTGACGCTGGGTTTTCTATCATTGATTTGACAGGTAAAACGATCACCAACTTAACTCCAGCACAGGGACTAAATCCGCCAGTGATGTACGATATGCTGGAGGTAGGAGAAGAGCTGCACATAGGTTCGGATAATGGAATTATTGTCGTCAAGCGACCTGAAAAAGATAAGCCAGAATCTATCTGGCACTTTTATAATTATGGAAAAAGTGAGGGTTTTCCATTCAATGACTACAATCAGGCAGCGGCTACTTATACTTCTAATGGAAATGTATGGTGGGGAGCAGCACCGCTTATGTCTGTTAATTCACAAGTTCCAAAGATTGACTCAGTGCGACCAGCGGTAGTCATCACTAAAATCAATATCATGGATCAAAATCCTGATTTTCTTGGGACTGATTTTGTCAAAAGTCACTTCTCGAATGAAGATTCTATTTGGAATACCGATCATACAGAATTCTATACGAAAAATGATATCCCTGTGGACAGCAGTTATTTGATGCTAAATCAAATCCATTGGGACAGTGTCAATCTGGTCACCAAAATGCCTATTGGTCTGATACTTCCCTTTGATCAAAACTCTATGAATTTCTCCTTCATGAATCAGGATGTGATGGGTAGAGACAAAATAGTGTACAGGTATATTTTGCAGGGCGAAGACAAAACTTGGTCTGAAATAAGCGCAAGAAGCACCACTCAAAATTATTACAACCTGCTACCAGGGGTCTATAATTTCAATGTAGCTACTCGGGGATTTAATGGAATATGGAGCGAACCCGCAAGCATCAAATTCACCATCTCACCACCCTGGTGGCAGACCTGGATAGCTTACGTGATTTTTACTTCCGTTTTCGCAGGATTTATTTATGCTATAGTCCAAGTGAGATCAACTTACCTTCAGAAAGAAAATCGCATTTTGGAAGAAAGAGTATCGCATCGAACGTCTCAGCTTAAGAAAAGCATTGATGAGTTGAAAAATGCCCAAAGTCAACTTGTGCAATCTGAGAAAATGGCTTCTCTGGGAGAACTGACAGCTGGAATAGCCCATGAAATTCAAAACCCATTGAATTTTGTCAATAATTTTTCAGAGGTAAGTAGTGAACTTCTTGATGAAATGCGGGAAGAATTAGACAAAGGTGACCTCGCTGAAGCGAAGGCCATAAGTATCGACATCCAGCTAAACCTGGAAAAAATAAATCAACATGGTAAGCGTGCAGATGCCATTGTCAAAGCCATGCTTCAGCATAGTAGAATCAGCGGTGGCAATCGGGCTTTGACAGATATCAACATGCTCTCAGATGAATATCTGCGATTAGCATACCATGGTCTGAGAGCAAAAGATAAGTCATTCAATTCATCAATGAACACCGATTTTGATCCAAACGTGGGTAAAATCGATCTCGTTGCTCAGGAATTGGGAAGAGTTTTACTTAATTTAATTAATAATGCTTTTTATGCAGTCACTGAACGAAAGATTGCAAGTACGGAAGAATACGAACCACTAGTTCAGCTCAGCACCAAACGAAAAGGAGATTGGGTAGAGATCAGAGTGAAAGACAATGGGAAAGGAATTCCTAAGTCAGTGAAGGAAAAAATATTTCTGCCATTTTTTACCACCAAGCCGACAGGCCAAGGTACTGGTTTGGGTTTGTCAATAAGTTACGATATTGTTAAAGCACATGGAGGTGAGATTATGGTAGAAAGCAAGGAGGGTGAGGGCACTGAGTTTTGTATTCGATTACCGATAGATACCCAATAATATGGATAAGGTGCAAGAAGATTGGATGGAGAAAAATAAAGAACTCAAACGCATGCTCGGTATACGGACGGTGGAACTTGAGAAATCCCTGAAAGAATACAAGCAACTCCAAGAGCAATTACTTTTGCAAGAGAAGCTCGCAAGCCTTGGACAATTGGCTGCAGGCATAGCTCATGAGATTAAGAATCCAATCAATTTTATCACTAATTTCTCCGAACTAAGTATAGAGTATGTGGAGGAAATCGTAGAAGAACTGCAGAAGCTAGAGCAAAATGAAATACTTACAGGAATTGACGATTTGCTACAGGATATAAAGGCCAATCTGGAAAAAATTCTGCTACACGGAAAGCGGGCTGATGGAATAGTAAAATCCATGTTGATGCATTCAAGAGGGGGACAGGGTGAATTTGCACCGACTCATCTAAATAGTCTGCTCAAGGAATTTGTGAATTTGGCTTTTCATGGGATGCGCACAGGAAAAAACCCCATCAATGTGAGTTTTGAGTGGAATTTGGATCAGTATCCCTGATTGCAGAGGATTTTAGCAGAGTGATTGTCAATCTTTGCAACAATGCTTTTGATGCCATGCGAAGCAAACTCAATTCAGCTATTGATAGCAGTGAAAAACCAACTTATCAGCCAAAGCTCCTTGTAAGAACCAGACAAACCAATAATAAAATAGTTACAGAAATAGAAGATAACGGTGCCGGCATACCAGAACCAATTTTAAACAGAATTTTAGAGCCTTTTTTCACCACAAAAAAAGGGAAAGAAGGTACCGGTCTAGGCTTGTCTATCACGCATGATATAGTAAAGGCGCACAAAGGCACCTTATCTATATCATCTAAAGAAGGCGAGTTTACCAGATTTGAAATTACATTACCATCCATATCCTCATGATAAAAATATTAATCGTCGATGACGAACGAGATGTAGAATTACTTTTTCGTCAGAAGTTCAGAAAAGAAATCAGAAGTGGGCTTTTGGAATTAGCATTTGCCTTTTCAGGTGATGAGGCACTCAAATTACTTGCTAGTGAGCGTCCGCCTGAAGTTGTTTATGTGTTTTCGGACATCAATATGCCTGGTATGACTGGGCTAGAGTTATTAGAAAAAGTTAAAAGACAATTCCCAGCTATCAGTGTGAGTATGATCTCAGCTTATGGTGATAGTGAAAATTATAAGAAAGCGATGGAATCCGGAGCTAAGGAATTTTTCACAAAACCGATAGATTTTGATTCACTTAGAAAAGAAATCGGTAAAATAATCAATCAAGAATAGAGCATTCAGCTATGGCCAAGATACTTGTAGTGGACGATGAGGCAGATTTAGAAGTTCTTATCACGCAGAAATTCAGACGTAAAATTCGAGCTGGGGAATACGATTTTGTGTTTGCTCTAAACGGGCGAGAGGCACTGAATGTTCTACAAGAGCAACCGGATATCGACATGATTCTGAGTGACATCAATATGCCAGAAATGGACGGACTCACCTTGTTGACTAAGGTAAAGGAACAACACCCGTTACTCAAGTCAGTTATTATTTCTGCTTACGGAGATTTAGAAAATATCCGTACTGCGATGAATCGAGGTGCATTTGATTTTATCACCAAGCCCGTGGATTTTCAGGATTTGGAGATCACTATTGAGAAAACACTTCAGCATATCAACCAGATCAAGTCAACCCTTACTGCTATGAGGGAAAATAATATTCTGAAAATGTATGTGGATGAAAATGTCCTCAATTTCATGGTAGGAAAAGAATCGGAAACATCCCTGATGGAGAATGAAACCGTGGAAGCAACAGTCGCATTTGTAGATTTGTGTGGTTTTACAAAGATTTCAGAAAATGAAGAGCCAAATGTCGTGGTTCCCCTACTCAATGAGTATTTCGACCTAATGGTGCGTGAAATTATTGATCAAAAAGGAGCTGTGGATAAATTCATCGGAGATGCAGTGATGGCCGTTTTCAAAGGGCCGGATCAGGTGGTAAGAGCATTGAGAGCGTGTATTGCAATAAGAGACAAAATGAACGCAATGCCAGTTTACTCTGAAAAATCAAACTTCAGTCCAAAAGTCACTATTGGTCTGAATTCCGGGGAAATGGTATCTGGAAATATAGGTTCAAAATCATTGAAAAGGCTAGACTATACGGTGATCGGAGATGCTGTAAATGTTGCTTCCCGACTTCAACATGCTGCTGCTCCAGGTCAAATCTTGATTCTGGAGAAATGTACACACGGAATTACTGATTTATTTACTTTTAAAAATTTGGGGGAATTCACACTGAAAAATAAGGCCAAACCAGTGTCAATTTTGGAGGTAGTAAATTAACCTTCATCGATTGCTTCTTCCTTTTTCTATGCCTTACTTCACCCTGTGAAAAATAACCTCATCACGGCAACAGCAATCTTGCGGCTCCTGACTATTAAGAAAATCTTGAACTATGCCTTGCTAGCTATTTCCTTCCAGCTTTCGAGGATTATCGCACGACCTATTCTTTGGGGCAAGCCCACTACCCTTTCCATTGAGCCCACTACCAGCTGCAATCTACGCTGCCCAGAATGTCCTTCGGGATTACGTGCTTTTTCTCGACCCACAGGAATGCTTCAGGAGCAGCTTTTCAAGAAAACCATTGATCAAGTGCAAGGTCATCTTACGTGGTTGCATTTATATTTTCAGGGTGAGCCATTCCTAAATCCACGCTTTTTAGAAATGGTAGCTTATGCCAATTCAAAAGGTATTTTCACCTCCACCTCTACCAACGCCCATTACTTGCAAGAAAAGCAGGTCGATGAAGTTCTGAAAAGTGGACTCAAGCAATTGATTGTCTCTATGGATGGGATATCGCAGGAGATTTATGAAAAATACCGTGTAGGCGGCCAACTGGAAAAAGTACAAAAGGGGGTCAAGTTACTTTTGTCTGAACGCAATAAATCCAAGCAAAATTTTCCGCGTGTCGTGCTACAGTTTTTGGTAACTGGACAAAACGAACATCAATTAACAGAATTGAAGCAGTGGGCAAAAGAAATGCAGGTAGACGAACTACAACTGAAAACCATGCAGATCTATGACTTCGAGGATGGTTCCGAGTTAATCCCATCTGATTTGGGTTATTCCAGATATATTCCAATAGGAAATGGTAAGTGGAAGCTTAAGAAAAAGCTGGAGAATAAATGCTGGCGGATGTGGCAAGGTGCTGTTTCTACCTGGGATGGAAAGATTGTTCCCTGCTGCTTTGACAAAGATGCGGAGCATGTCATGGGCGAATTGAAATCCCAATCGCTCGCTACAATCTGGTCATCACTCCCCTATCAAAACTTCAGAAAACAACTCCTAAGTGATCGAACGCAAATCGAAATATGCAAGAACTGTTCGGAGTGAGTATCTGCGTAAGGAGGTGAGAACTCATCTTTTTGGAACTATATTTGGTAGAATTAAGAAACTCGTGGATTTTTAATGCTCATATTTGTTCTTGACTCACCCGGGACTACCTTTTCTCTATGATTTCAATTAAGCGATTCTCTTACTTTTTCATATTTCTAGCCTACTTAGGACTAGCTATTCCTCAAACTTTCGGACAGGAAATAAACGAAGCCGACAAGATTAAAGTCGATGAACTATCCGATGACCAAGTTCAGACATTATTAGACCGAGCGTACGACGCTGGACTTACTAAAGCAGAGTTTCTCCAAGCACTAGAAGTTCAGGGAATGTCCGCTGGTGAGTTGGCTAAGATGAAAACAAGAATTGGGGAAGAAAAAGCAGATGCCGGCAGAAATACTAAAGTGTCTAAGCGGGATGCACGCGAGCAGGTTGATTTAGATCAAATTTCCCAAGGAATGTTTCAACTTTCTGATGGAAACTCAAAAAAATCAGATGAGCATGAAATATTTGGAACATCACTTTTTTATAATCAAAATAGACGCTTAAGCTTTGAGCCAAGTCTAAATCAAGCTACACCAAAAAGCTATATTCTAGGCTCGGGAGACTTGATCTATGTGGATATCTATGGGCAGTCAGAGCAGTATTACGAAGCCACGGTCAACCCTGATGGATTTGTACTTCTTGATAATATTGGCCCTGTGTTTGTGTCCGGCAAGTCCATAGAGGAAGCTACAGGAATTCTGAAAAATCGAATAGGAAAGTATTACTCTGGCCTACTAGGCAGTAATCCCAATACTTTTCTACAAGTGACCTTAGGAAATGTAGGTACGATCAAAGTGAATATTCTCGGTGAAGTTCGACTTCCAGGAACATTTACGCTGAGTGCATTTTCCACAGTTTTCAACGCCTTGTATTCTGCCGGTGGACCAAATAAAAACGGCTCCATGCGAAAGATCAAATTGGTAAGAAATAATATCCAAATCGCAGAGATTGATGTTTATGATTTGTTGATTAACGGAACTGCCAAACTTGACTTGAAGCTTCAAGATCAGGATGTAATTTTAGTCCCTCCCTATCTTTCTCATGTGAAAGTCAAAGGCGAAGTAAAGCGTCCGATGATTTTTGAGGCAGGCGAAGATGATAATTTCACTGACTTATTAAATTATGCCGGAGGTTTCACAGATCATGCGTTCAAAGACCGGGTAGCTATTTCCCGAATCACAGGAAACCAACGCTCCGTGTCGGATGTCTATCAAAATCAGTTTGACCTGTTCATCCTGAAAGGTGGCGATGAGATCACTGTTCAGCGGATTCTTGATCGCTATTCCAATCGTGTACAGATCAAAGGCGCCGTGTACAGAGAAGGTACATTTGCTTTGACCGAAGGTCTCACACTTTCTCAACTAGTGAAAAATGCAGAGGGTCTCCGAGGAGAGGCCTATACCACACAGGCAAGTATTTTAAGGACGAAAGATGACCTGAGTACCGAGATGATTCAGGTAAATCTTCGGGGAGTTTTGGAGGGAACAGCTGCTGATATCCCGCTGCAACGTGAAGACGTGGTTCGAATAGCAAGCATTTATGATATCAACAACGAAAAGTATGTGCAGATCTTAGGCGAGGTAAAAAGACCTGGTGTCTATCCTTACTCCGCCGAGATGAAGGCGGAGGATCTAATTGTAATGGCAGGCGGATTTCAAGAATCTGCCAACTCACAGGATATAGAAATAGCCCGAAGATTAGAAAATTCTGATTCGGGAACGCTAGCAGATATTATCCCTACGAAGGTAAATCCAGACTTAAGATACACCGCAAATTCACCTTCTCTGGTACCTTTTGATCAGGTAATAGTAAGGAAAAGAGCAAGCTTCACCATGCAGCGATTGACTACGGTGGAAGGTCAGGTAAATTCCCCTGGAATATTTGCGATCCAAAGTAATGGTGAACGTATTTCCGATCTAATCAAGCGTGCTGGAGGTCTCAATCAATATGCTTATCCTAAAGGGGCAACGTTGATACGTCGTACGGAATTTTTCAACACTGAATCCGAGCAACTTCGCCGGCAGAGAAATTTGGAAGGCTTACAAATGAAGCTTGCCGAAGATCCAAGTAATTCGGAGGCGCAGGCAGAATTGCTACAGCGTTTATTGACTAATTCACCAAAGGAGATACCACTCGGAAATAATCAACTCGCACAAAATAAGAGAGAGTCATTGGATCAAATTGCTTCTGAAACGCCTGGATTTGCTGTGAAAATAAAGGAGACTGAAGCTGTTGCTATCAATCTAGGAGAAATCCTGAAAAGCCCTGGCTCAGAAAATGATCTCCTACTGGAAGAAGGAGATGTCCTATCTGTTCCAAAATTATTTCAAACGGTGAGAATGAGAGGAGATGTAGTGTATCCAACCACTCTTCTTCATGAGTCCGGAAGAAGTTTAAAACACTACATCAATGGTGCAGGTGGTTTTGAGCGTCGTGCAAATAAAAAGCAAACGTATGTAGTCTATGCCAATGGCGCCGTAAAGAGAACAAAAGGCTTTATGGGCATCAGAAATTATCCTCCCGTGGAGCCGGGAGCAGAAGTCATCGTACCTACCAAAGGACCAAAAGTACCTCTGAGATTAGGTGAAGTAGTAGGTATCACTACTGGATTGGCGACCTTAGGTTTGGTTATGTCTCAAATCAACTGGTAATGTCAGGATCAAAACATTTTACAGATAATCAATTTACGATCAAGGAAGTCATTCAAAACTTCTCCAAATGGATTGCTTATTTTATTTCGCAATGGAAAATTTTAATCCTCGCCGGATTGCTGGGCATAGGGTTAGGCGCATTGGTCTCTATTTATAAAAAACCTGTATTCGTAGCGACTACTTCATTTGTGTTAGAAGATGGGGATGCTGGAGGTGTGGGACAAATGTCGGGATTGGCGTCCTTGATGGGTGTGAACTTGGGCTCCATGGGTGGCACAAGTGGGCTTTTCCAAGGTGACAACATCATGGAGCTCTATCGTTCAGATCGTATGCTGGATGAGGCATTATTGAGTCCATTTGATGAGAGTCAACTGCTTATTGACCGCTTTATAGAATTTGAAAAGATTGATAAAAAGTGGGCATCAAAAGTGGATATTTCACCTATGGACTTTTCTATTCCCAGAGAAAACTTTACAGTTTCTCAGGATTCAGTAGTAAGGCAAATTGCCAAACTAATAAGGGAAAATCAGCTTTCGGTCATCAAGCCAGATCGTAAATTGACAATAATCCAAGTCACGGTCTCCTCCAAAGACGAGGCTTACGCAAAAGCTTTCAATGAACACTTGGTAGAAAATGTAAATGAATTCTACCGAGAAACTAAGACAAAAAAGACGAGCGAAAATCTGATGATTCTTCAATCACAGGCAGACAGTGTACGCAAACTATTAAATGAAAGCATTGGCGCTTTTGCCTCTGCGACTGACCGTGTTCCCAACGCAAACCCACTACTTTCATCTGCAACGATTGAAACTCAGAAGAAGCAAATCGATGTGAGAGCGACGGGTGCCGTATATGAAGAGGTGGTCAAAAATCTAGAAATCGCCAAAGTCAATCATCGAAATAATTCTCCTTTGATTCAAATCATCGATGCACCAAGATTTCCATTGGAGAGATCTGAGATCCGCTTAGTAAAAGGGATGGTATATGGCTGTGCAATTCTAGGAATGCTTGCGATAGTTGCAGTTTATTTCCGGCGACTATTTCAGAAGCATGTGCAGGAAAGCTAAACTATAAGCTGGCATGCTAGAAAAACTCGGTCTTATTCCTATTAGCGATATTATCAAGAATAAATCAATCCAAAATTTTTTATTCCTGGCGGTTATTCAATCCTCAAATGTGCTGATTTCCATCATTTCGATGCCTTTGCTAATTCAGGGAATCGGAGTGGATCAATTTGGTTTGGTAAATCTGTCTCTCTCAGTCATCATCCTGTTAAATATCATGGTGGGCTTTGGCTACAATCTGAGCGCTCCCCGTGAAGTAGCTGTAAATCAGAATGATAAAACCGCACTCTCCCACCTAGTTTCCAATGTTTTTTCTGCCAAAATCTTACTTGCTGGATTTGCCACATTCCTGATTCTTGCCGGAGTATTTGGGCTAAATCTTTTTAAAGAGTATCAGTTGATTTTGGTGTATTCTGTACTCCTGCTCTTTTCAGAGGCGACTCTACCGCTTTGGTTTTTTCAGGGAATGGAAAAAATGAAGCTGATTAGCATTGCAAATATTTTCAGCAAATTGCTATTCCTGATGGGAATTGTACTTTTCATCCATAGTCCAGAGCTGAGCAAGTGGGTGAATTTTATGATGGGATTTACAGGCTTGATGATCAATCTGCTTTTACTCACCTACATTCACACCTTCTTACAAATCCGCTTTTACAGACCGCAGTTTTCAGCGATTTGGGACAGTTTGAAAGAGAATGTTTTATTCTGCTTCAGCAATCTTGCCAGCCATATTTCCATTAATGGCGGCTTGATCATTTTGAGTTTTTTTGCAGGAGCGGAAACTTTGGGGATGTACAGTTTAGCAGAGCGTGTAGTGATGGTCTTGCGCCTTTTTCCCGCAATGATTATTCAGGCGATATTCCCGAATGCTTCCAAACTTTATAAGAAAGATCAGGTGTCCTTTTATCGATTTCTGAAACTAGTTTATATAAGAGTTCTTCTATGTGGAGCTGTGATTGCTACCCTGACATATCTTGCAGCACCTTGGATAATTCGGGTTTTATCAAGATCGGAACTGACCGAATCTGTTACTTATCTGCAGGTCTTGTCTCCCCTTTTATTCCTTTCTTGTCTGAATATTCCGAATATTACGATGATGCTCGTGGCAGATCTTAAGCAACTACTTTTCAAAGCCAGTTGGATGATGTGCCTTTACATGATCTTTGTGACGTCTATCCTGACCAATTATTTCGGTGGTATTGGTTTGTGTTTCGGTATTTTATCAACAGAAATTGCAGCTTATATCATCTGTATGGTGCTTTTATACACGCAAAATCGTAAACTTTTCCATGGCTTTTATTCCTGATTCTTCTGTAGCAATTATTCTTGTGAATTGGAATGGGTACGCTTTCACCGTTGATTGCTTGGCATCAATAAGAAGGATTGAATTCCCAGACTTCAAAGTCATTCTGGTGGATAATGCTTCGCAAAATCAGGAAGGGAAAAAACTGAAATCGGAATTTCCAGAAATTGATTTAATTGAGAATTCCTCGAATCTGGGTTTTGCCGGTGGAAATAATGTGGGTATCAAGAAAGCCTTAGATGATGGCTATTCTCATGTCATGCTACTCAATAATGACACGGTGGTGGAGCCAGATTTTCTGGGTCAGATGATTCGAAGATTTCAGAATAATCCACAGCTTGGCGTGGTACAGCCGCTAATATTCTTCCTTCATGATCGTAAAAAAATCTGGAGCGCCGGAGGAAAGTGGAATCAATTACTATGCAGATCAATCACCCTAGGCGATCGAAAATACAACGAAGAATACCAAGCAAAAAATCTCGAATTAGACTGGGCAACTGGCTGCTGCATGCTGATCTCTAGAAATGCACTTTTGTCAGTCGGTCTGCTTAATGAAGACTATTTTGCCTATTTCGAAGATGTGGAATGGTCTTTACGTTTTCGTGAAAAGGGTTTCAAGATTGAATTATCTGCTGAAGCAGTGATTTATCATGAGGCTGGGGCCTCTTCCAAGAAGAAGCATTCCGAAGGAACATTGAGTTCAACGGTTTTTTATTACCATGTGCGCAATCAATTCTATCTACTTCGTGCGGTATCCAAAGGTCCCCAGATCCTATTCGCTTCCACGTATCATCTATCGCGCTTTATCCTGTGGATGGGTTATTTTTGTGTGAGAGGAAGATTTCAAAAGCTGAAAGCAGTAGCCCGGGGAATAAACCATGGCTGGACATCACCGATACAAAAAGCAGAAGTATGGCGTTAGTCTTTTTCCTTTTAATCGCACTTGCAGTGGCTGCTGGATTTCTCTGGACAGTTCAGCAAATGGTATTCAAAGGAAAATGGAGCTATTTTATCTTCTTCTTAGCAGCCTTTCTACCCTTTTACATCACTTCGCTGAGTGTAACTTTTTTAGCAACCAGATCACCCATCCTTGTCAGTTTGTTTCAGATCAGCAAGGAAGTTATAGTCCTTATTGCAGGCCTGGTGTTTGTAATTTACCAACGAAAACTGGCGAATTATCCCTTCCGACTACAATCCACCGACTGGTTTATGTTGGCATTTATAGGCTTGACTATACTTTTCCTTTTTCTTCCAATAGGTCAGGCTAGTTTCATCAATAAGGCATTATACTTCAAGAGCATACTGATTCCTAGTTTGGTTTATTTACTGGGGAGGAATACGCAGTTCGGAGACTTTGAACTGAAGAGAATATTTCAGATCGTATTTATAATAGCCATAGGAGCATTTTTACTCAATTTGGTCGAGAATTTCCTACTCGGTGCTCATATACAACAATACACCGGATATGCACTTTTCAATCAGGAATTTAATGACATCGATCCAGAAGGAAATTACAACCTGACCTGGACTTTTGAGACTACCAATGCCATGAAGCGACTTGGAAGTTTTTTTTCTGATCCGCTGGAACTGGCTAGTTCGGTCTTGATGGGTTTTGCTGCGGGGTTGATTTGGTTCTTGACTACCAAAAGAGACCAACAATGGAAATACGTATTGATTATGCTCTGTTGCATTGGAAGCCTTGTTTTTGCTTCCTCACGAGCGTCGTTCGCTGCCTTTTTCTTCATGATAATTTTTATCGCCTTAGTTTTCAAGCTCTATAAACTGATTGGCTTTGGTTTCCTTTGTTTTGCCTTGTCAGTAATCTATGTGGTGTTCTTCGCTTCGGAGGATTTTTACTTCTTTGTGGTAGACACACTTACTTTGGCAGACACATCCAGCATAGGCCATGTGGTAGAATGGGTGATGGCATTGGATTCTATGGTTGCCAATCCAGGAGGAATAGGACTGGCGATGAGTGGGAATTTTGGAAGCGTCTCAGATGAACTGCGGGTAGGTGGCGAAAATCAGTTTTTGATTTACGGAGTACAATTGGGCTGGATCGGAATGCTTCTATACATCAGCACACTCTTCACAGGAATTTGGAATTCGATCTATGTTTTCAAAAATTCTGATAATCTTAACCTAGCTCGGATGGCATTTGTAGCAGGGACAGTTAAAGCAGGATTATTACTTCCATTATTTACCGCAAATGTGGAAATCTATACTTATGTATCTTGGATTTCTTGGTGGATGGTTGGTTTGAGTGTGAATGAGTATTCTAGAATCAAATTGGAGCGTAAAAGAAACAGTAATTTAGTTTTATGATTTTATATAGAGAATGTCCAATATGTGGATCTGAAAGTCTGAAGGGATTTGCAATAGATACACATCGCAAAGGGCCACATATTTCGAGAGTTCAATGCAATAAATGCAATTTAGTCTTTGCCAATCCTATGGCTGACAGTCAAGAGTTAGCGAATTACTATACCAATTATTACGAGAAGGATCATTATGAATCTGTTGATTACAAGAACCTAATTCTTAATCATTTTCATAGGATTACTTTGCTAAATGAAGCTCAAATAAAACAGGAAGCCCGGTTCCTTAATAAGTTAGGGGGGGGGGGACTAAGTTTCTAGATGTCGGTTGTGGATTAGGTTTGGGATTGGCTTACGCAAATCAACTGAAGTGTGAACTATTTGCTACAGAATTTGATACTGGGGCACTAGAATTTGTGAAGGAGCATTTTCCAGTGGAGACTTTTCAGGGCGACATTTGGGAGGCAAAGTATCCAAAAAATCACTTTGACTTTATTCATATTTCTCATGTGATCGAGCATGTTTTAGATCCAAAGGCTTACCTACATGAGATGAAGAGAGTCCTTAAACCAGGAGGTCACATCGCAATAGGAACCCCAAACATGTCCAGCAATTTGTACCGCTTTCATCGCTGGTCGAAATTGCTAAAAATGGACGTACCAGACGTGATTGATGGTTTGGAACACACCTTTATTTTTCCAAAAAAGCTGCTTAGAGAAATCTGCGAAGAGCAAGGATTAGAGACAATTGATCATTACACTCAAAATTTTGGAGAGAAAATCAGTAATCTGATCAAGTATAAAATGCCTTTGAAGAAAAAATTGAACAGACTAGTCCAGAATGCATTTCAGGTAAATCAGTGGATTGTGTGTAAAAAATAGAATTCGATTTTTGGCTATTGGAAAACTAGTGATTTACTGAGTAAGGTTTAACTTTGAAAAGCTCGATCGCTACTTACCAAAAGGAATTTAGATATAGCTGAAAAATCATGAGTGAAATAACCCTTAAAATACCGGAAGACAAATTTGCTTTTTTTTTGAAGTTGATCAAACAGCTCCATTTAGAAGTTTAGAGCCCAATAGTATGAGATGCCAACCATAGAGATAATTCTATGCAAAGACAAAAAAGAAGCTATAGTTGAAGTCATCTTGCCAAAAGAAAATAAGCAGATTTTTGCTAGCAAGTACCTCCTTTATTTACCGAAAGAAGAAGAATTAATAAAACTAATTGAGCAAGAGTAAAACCCTAATGAAAGTCCTCCTCGATCTACAATATCTAAATGTCGCCACCACAGGTATCAAAACCTATATGATGGAACTGGCGCATGCAGCAATCGCTTATCCGCACCCAGATATAGAGTGGGTTTTCTCCCACGATCCCCAAACTCAAAGCGCAGACCAGACTTTCAAAGGTCCTCAATCTAAAATCCAGCGTCTCAATTATCACTTGGATTACTTTCGATGGAAGGAGTTTCAACTTCCGGATTTGGTAAAAAAGCATAAACCTGATGTGCTTATTTGCCCTGACTTCGTTTCTCCTGTTGCGAGTTTGTCTTGCCGTCGACTGACCGTTCTTCATGATGCATTCTTCTGGCAGATGCCACAGAATTACCCGAAATGGTGGAGAACTTACTTTCTAAGGTTAATAATAAAAGGTCTGAGACAGGACACGACGTTGATTACCACCACTGAATATTCCAAAATCTCGCTGGAAAAACACCTTGGGAAGAAACATCCCATTTCAGTTATTTATCAAGCTCCAAAAACTTTAAAGCATGAGTTGGGTTCTACTTTTTTGGAGGAAAATGATTTGGTGAATTCTAAATACTTTCTGCATATAGGAACCTTTGATAAACGAAAAAACCTCCCTTTACTCGTTCGGGCTTTTGATCAATTTCTTCAAAAGACAAAGACAGATTTCAAACTGGTTTTAGCTGGCGGCGCGGGTCAAAGTGCCAAGTCGAATGATTACCCAGTTGTAGGAAAGCTTATAGAAGAACTTGGGCTTCAGGATAAAGTGTTATTAACTGGTTATGTAAATGACAATCTGGTAAAGACATTGTACAAAAATGCTTTTACTTATGTATTTCCCTCCGAGAACGAGGGATTTGGAATTCCGATCATAGAAGCTATGGAAATGGGAATTCCTGTGATACACTCTGACCAGTCTGCTTTAATGGAGGTCGCAGGACAGGCTGGACTTGCTTTCAAAACTGGGGATCAGCGGGATTTGATGGAAAAAATGATAATTTTGATCTTAGATAATGACAAGATCAATTCGATGATCCGTCAAGGTCTTGAGCAATCCAAGAAATTTTCTGCTCAGAAGTTTATTGAGGGATTTCAAAATGTAATCCTTAGGAAATAACAACCGTATTCCCATTGACAGTACTCTTCCTCAATAGTTCATCAGATCTTTATGGTTCATCCAGAATTCTGATTGAAGTAATAAAAGTTTATAAAAATGCCGGATTGATACCAGTTGTGGTTTTGTCGGAGCCTGGCCCTTTAGAGAATCATCTTTCTGATTTGGGAATCGTTGTACGTATTCAAAATCTCGGCATCCTAAGGCGTAAGTATGTAAACCCTTCTGGTGTATTAAACAGGATAGGAAAGAATATCAAAGCCTACAGATTTTTAGATCAATTGCACCGTGAATTCAAGTTCGACTTGGTTTATTCTAATACGCTAGCTGTGGTAGTCGGTGCTCAATGGGCAAAATGGAACAACCTGCCGCATATATGGCATATTCATGAGATGTTACTTGGATCATCTCCATTGATTAGGCTGCTGAAGAGAATGTTGGATAATACGACTCCCACTCCTATTGTAGTCTCAGAAGCTGTTAAGAATCTTTGGGATGAGCGCTTAGAGAAATCTAAACCGAGAGTTATCCACAATGGAATTCCATATGAACAATTTTTAAATCCCGCGGTAATAGCTATTTCAGACCTTGGAATAGCCGAAAACAGTCTCATAATCACGATGATTGGCAGGATAAATCCAGGTAAAGGTCAACTGTTCTTTCTGCAAATGGCCAAACAGATTATTACCTCTTATCCACATTGCCATTTTGTTTTGGTAGGAGACCCTTATCCGGGATATGAAAATATTAACAGTGAAATCACGGATTATATAATTACAAATCAGCTCGAAAGTAATGTGACAAATCTTGGTTTCAGGGAGGATATTGCTTCTATCTTGAAGCTTTCAGATATTTTTGTACTGCCTTCAATTTTGCCTGATTCATTGCCTACAGTTATTTTGGAAGCAATGGCAGCTGGTTGTCCAGTGATAGCCACTCGCTCAGGCGGGGCTTCAGAAATGGTAATAGATGGCGAAACTGGCTACTTAATTCCAATAAACGACATAGAAAAAGGCGTATATGCGTTAAATAAGTTAATTTCGGATCGTGAACTTAGAGAAAAGTTTGGGAGTGCTGGAAGGAATCGTGTGTTGGAGAAATTCAGTTTGGATAGTTTTAGAGAAAACATTGAAAACCATTTATGGCAGCA
>Ga0105054_10000320_pt1 | contig 72136 bp, 67 predicted proteins | sample BON02_FD_78091 | JGI IMG/M metagenome (GOLD analysis project Ga0105054, IMG submission 78091) | Freshwater microbial communities from Lake Bonney liftoff mats and glacier meltwater in Antarctica - BON-02 (megahit assembly) | ecosystem: Environmental > Aquatic > Freshwater > Ice > Glacier...
ATACTCGATGCTGATGGAAATGAATCTAAATTCACCTTGAATAGAAGTTATTACGGGCTGTTACTGCCGCCCAACACCTGGAGGCATATGGAAAATTTTTCTACAAATGCTTTGTCGCTGCATCTTTCTGATACCAAGTATAATGCTGAAGATTATATATTTGATAAAGAACTATTTCTAAAAAAATGAGTAGATCATCTACAGTTTTCGATTGTACAATGGTACAATTACCTCAAATACATGCTGAAGGTGGTAATATCACAGTGATTAATAACTCGGAAGAAATACCATTTGATATTAAGCGGGTGTATTATTTATACGATGTACCTGGAGGAGAGGGTCGAGGCGGTCACGGTCATAAAGAATTGCAGCAAATAATAGTTGCTGCCAGTGGCAGTTTCGATTTAACGGTGGATGATGGCAAGGCGAAAAGAACCTTTCATTTGTCACGACCCAATATGGGGTTATATATTCCACCAGGTTTATGGAGAGAATTGGATAATTTCTCTTCGGGATCTATATCTTTGGTATTGGCGAGTATGATATATTCCGAGAGAGACTATTTTAGGAAGTACGATGAGTATTTAATGTATAAACATGATTCATAAACTAGCTGACGTTCAGTCTATAAACATTGGTAGTGGAACTACAATTTGGCAGTTTTCTGTAGTACTGAAAAATGCAAGAATTGGCACGAATTGCAACATAAATTGTCACACATTCATAGAGAATGATGTTGTGATTGGAAACAACGTAACCATTAAAAGTGGAGTGTATTTGTGGGATGGAATAACTGTAGAAGATAATGTATTCATTGGACCTAATGTTACTTTTACTAATGATAAATACCCGAAATCAAAGGAATACCCCTCTGATTTTCAACGCACTATATTAGAAAAAGGAGTATCAATAGGTGCCAATAGCACCATATTAGGAGGTCTAGTAGTTGGAGAGAATGCATTGATTGGAGCAGGAAGCGTTGTAACAAAAAATATTCCCCAAAACGAACTTTGGTTGGGGAATCCGGCTAAATTTATCCGAAAATTATAATGAAAATACCATTCCTAAATTTAAAAGAAATGAATAAGCCTTTCGAGGCTGAGTTTGAAATAGCCTACAAAGAATTTATTAATAGTGGTTGGTATATACTTGGAGAAAAAGTTACCTCCTTTGAGGAAGAGTATGCCAGGTTTAATACATCATCCTATGCCATAGGAGTGGCCAACGGACTAGATGCCTTAGTCTTATCGCTGAAAGCTTTAAACATAGGCGATGGTGATGAGGTCATTGTACCTAGTAATACCTATATAGCATCTTGGCTGGCAGTATCTTATGTAGGGGCCACACCCATACCCGTTGAACCGAGAATAGATACCTATAATATCAATCCAGAATTGATAGAAGCTGCTATCACTCCTAGGACAAAGGCGATAATGCCTGTACATTTATTTGGTCAGATATGTGAAATGGATGCAATCATGAAGATAGCTGACAAGCACAAATTGTACGTCATTGAAGACAATGCCCAATCTCAAGGAGCAACCTATAAAAATAAAGTGTCGGGATCTTGGGGACATTGCAACGCAACAAGTTTTTATCCAGGCAAAAATTTAGGAGCTCTTGGTGATGGAGGAGCAGTGACCACCAATGATGCTAAAATAGCCAGGAATGTAAGAGTTATCAGAAACTACGGATCTGAAAAGAAGTATTACAATGAAGTAAAGGGAATCAACTCTAGATTAGACGAATTACAAGCAGCATTTTTATCGATAAAATTGAAGAGGTTAGAAGAGGATAATGTAAAACGACAAGCTGTGGCAGCATATTATAATGAGAGTTTGGTTGGAATTGGAGACCTTATTCTACCGGTATTAGCAGAGAGCACTACCTCGGTATATCACTTATACGTTATACTTACAAATAAACGAGATGCATTGCAAGAATATTTAAAAGAGAAGGGTATAGGCACTATTATCCACTATCCTATCCCGCCTCATCTGCAAGAGGCGTATAGTGACATGGGCTTTATAAAAGGTGATTTCCCGATTGCTGAGGAAATTGCGGCTGACTGTTTGAGTTTACCCATAAGTCCATATCTGGAACAGCATCAGCAAAATGAGATTTGTGATATTATCAAGTTGTTCTTTAATACATAGTGTCTAAACTAAAAAAAATTTTTAAATCAGATTTTTTTAAAGTATCACTTTGGTCAGGTGTTGCTACCATTGTAAGAATGGGTGTAAATTTAGCTATTTCTAAGATATTGGCAGTACTTGTTGGACCCAGTGGTTTTGCTCTTGTTGGTCAGTTACAAAATGGATTAGCTATTTTTAGAACATTGTCTACAGGTGCTATCAGTAATGGTGTAACTAAGTATGTCGCTGAATTTAACGACGAAAAAGCAAAACAGCAACGCTATATTATCGCAGCACTTCGTATCACGATTTTTTGTTCGTTTACCATAATGATTGTTACCTTATTATTTAGTAAGGCTATTTCAGTTTATTTATTTCATACGGTAGACTATAGAAGTATTATCATTTTCTTCGCACTTGGCATTGTGTTTTTTGCCTTAAATGGAATTTTTTTAGCTATAATTAATGGTTTTAAAAGGTACAAGGTATTTATTAGTGCATCTATAGTAGGAGCTATTTTTTTATTGATACTATCGCTGGTACTTGTTTTTTATTTAAACCTATACGGAGCTTTATTGGCCTTTTCAATAGGTCAATCATTGGTTTTCTTTGTTACTGCATATTGGATAAGAAAGGACATCATACAATGGCTTAAGAACTTAGTAAGCGAAAAGATAGATAAACAATTATATAAACAGCTATTTTCTTTTTCTTTAATGGCACTAACTTCTGCACTGGTGGTTCCTTTTAGTGAGATATTAATTCGAAATTACATTACAGATAACATTTCTTTGAATGCAGCAGGTATTTGGGAAGGGATGAATAAAATATCGACCACCTACTTAGGAGTGATTACACTAAGTTTAAGTACCTATTACTTACCCAAAATATCAGGTATTAAGGTTAAGACTGAATTGTTAAAAGAAATTTCAAAAGTGATGAAGCTTGTCGCTCCTGCAACAATTATGTTGGGTGTTCTCATTTATTTATTGCGTGATTTTATTATTAGTATACTGTTCACTGCAGAATTTACTGAAATGCGGGAACTATTTGCGGTTAAAATGTTAGGAGACTCGTTCAAAATTATGAGCTGGGTACTCTCATTTGTAATGCTAGCGAAGGCAATGACTGTAGAATTTATTCTTACAGAAATTATTTTTTCAATAGCTATGGTATTATTGTCATTTTTTCTAATGGCTAAATATCAACTGATAGGTAGCATATATGCGTATGCCATCAATTATTTTTTGTACCTTGTTATATTATATTTTATAATTATTTTTTCTAATCTTAAAGTAGTAAAATCTTGAATATTCCAGATTTTGCTATCTTTTATTTTGATATATATACAAAATGTGTGACTGTCAAGCTTATCGCTTTAGCAAAGTAATTAACGGCAGTAAAAATTAATATTTTATGTCTCGCTGACCCAATTATATAAATCAGACCGTAAATCAATCCAAATGAATACTTTAGTAGTAGTAGGATTTATAAAAGTTCTTAGAAACTATCCTGATGATTCAGTCAATTTGGTAATAGGAGACTAAATAAATGGTTTCGAGGCTGCAACTTATAACGGAATTAAATTTTGTCTTTTGGAAATGAATATTTATTGAAATAGGATTTGAAAAAGTGAATATGTTGTTTGAAGGAATGTTACTTAATCTTCTGAGAAGTTTGTCCAAAATATATTGTAATTTTATTAATGAAAAATAATCCCCAAGTAGATATCTTAATTATTTCATATAATCAAGAAAAGTATATAGCTGAAGCAATTGAAGGTGCTGTTAATCAAACGTATGAAAATGTGAAAGTCATTATTTCCGACGATTGCTCCACGGATAGAACTCGCGATATTATAAATAGCTTCTATGATAAATATCCTAGTAAAGTGGTGAAAGCTTTTAATAGATACAATCTTGGAATTACAGGGAACTGCAATGAAGGATTAAAAGCATGCAAGGGAGAGTACTTCATTGTAATGGGAGGGGATGATATTCTCTATTCAACTAAAGTTGAAAAACAGATAAAATGGTTTCAATCTAATCCAACCATGGCTTTATGCGGTCACAATTTAGATTTGGTAGATAAAGACTCTAAGAATATTGGTCTTTATGGTGTAGGACCTAAATATGGTTTAGGGGCACACCGCTGGATTAAACATGGAATGCAATATGGATGCCTTTCAATCATGATCAGAAGAGAAAATTCAATAAATTATGTCTTCGATACACGATTAAAGTATTCTTCAGATTTAAAATTCTTTATTGATTTTCTAGGAAGTGATGGCAAATATGGTAATGTAGATGAATATTTAGGATCTTATCGAAAAACCGCTGAATCCATAACAAGTAGTAAATGGGAAGAGTGTTTTAATGATTCTAAAATCATGTACAAAATATTTCAGGTTGAGAATGTTGAAACGTTTCGTAAAAGTATTGCTTTTGGAATAAGTTATAACCTCGATTATGGTAGTGCATTAAATGATATGAATCATAATAATTACGAAAAGGCGTTAGTTGGCTTCTGGATTGTGATTAAAACAAATCCTTTTTTATGGAAAGCATATTTGCGAATGGTACAAAGTATTTTACTTAATATATTTAGTCGTGAATGAAAATTATTAAGTTCGGGTTTTTTTATTTTTCACATTCTTATGTATATATGGAACATTGTTCAATAATCTAGGAGCCTAGATAGATATACATTGTATTTCTTGTTTTAGTCGCTCAATTCTTAGCACTCATTTTCTTAAGTAATTTCATAATGATATTTACATTGTCTTATTATATATTAAGCAGAAGTTTTGATAGTTTTATAGATGCTAGAGAAAGTGGATGTTTCTGTTACTATATCTTCGATGTTATTCAGTGTTATATTCAATTTCTTCGTCTTGCTCATACTTGGTTTCTTATTAATTCAGATATTTTATGAAAAGTCGATTCAATAGAACTTTAGATTACGATATAAGTTTTATTCGATTTATTCACTTCTATAGTATTTATATTAAGGGTGCATTAGAATTAAAACCGTTAATAGAAAAGTGAAATATTTTATTTTCATACTACTTTCGTTTCTTTACATTTTTGGTCCAGTTGTAAATAGTATTGGATCTTGGGTAGACTTTATATTTATAACTTCAGTGCTTATTACTGCATATGCTCGAGTTATCTATGGTACAAAGATTCCTTCCTATTTTAAATATTTTGCCTTATTCATTCCCGTATCGATATATTCTCTAATTACGATTATGAACTATCCTGACGCCGCTTTTGCTGATTATTTTAGATTTTTATTAAAACCTATCAGAATCTTAATTACGATTTATGCTGGATATAGTTTAGTTTTTTTTATTCGTAAATACTATGGGTCTAAGTATCAAATAGTGGTTTATACATTCGTTTTTATTGCTTGTATTCTTCATGGGGGGATTATGACATACCAGCTTTTTAATCCAGAGTTTAAAGATTGGGTGTATGCTCTAATTACCACTGGAGATTATAGAAGTAGTTACGGTTATAATTTTAGGATGGGAGGCTTGAGTGGAAGTACTGGCGGTGCTGTTTTATCAGTTGTACAGGCTTTAGGTATCTTAGTTATTCCTTCAGTGTTTAAGCATACTTCGGTTGTAGGGAAATTGATATTAGTCATTGGAGGGTTGTTCCTCTTTTTTACAATTCTTATTTGTGGGAGGAGTGGTATTTATGTTGTAATCCTTTTTATACCATTCTTGATATTCCTATCTGCAAAAATAGTAAATGTGTCATTTATGTTAAAAATACTTGCGGTTTTAGTTTTTCTAATAAGTGCATTTATTGGCTTGCTAAAATTGTATGACAGTGTTGAATCTAAATCGCCTTTGTATTATGCGTTAACTCGGAGTTTAGATACCTTTTTAGATGCCAGAAAATCAGGTAGTTTTGATGATAAAACTGTGGTCACATTGCAAGATCATATTGTATTTCCCAATGATGTAAAAACGTGGGTACTAGGGAATCCAGAACATCTAGTAAAGACACAATATGATAGAACCTTAAATTCTGATATTGGTTATATTAGAAATATTTGGAGTTTTGGCATTTTTTTTAGTTTCTCATATTGGGTGCCGATAATCATTTTTGCGATTATTAGCTTTTTGCTAATCCGTAAATACGATTCGGCTAAGCTAGTCTTTGTACTATCTTTATTGATGTTATTTTTTCATGCAAAGGAAAATTACTTATATGTTCGGATGTTTCTTTCTGTATACTCTATGGTTTTATTCACGTTGTATTTTGAAGTAAGAGAAAAAATAAGTGAGTATAAATAAATATATTTCAAAGGCATATCTGCTTATCAATAAGGTACTTCGAAGAGTTAAGATGTACCTAATTAAACCAGCGTTTATGATTTCTGGTAGGCATTTTGTTTTTGATCCAAATGGTATTTATAGTTACAATACAATAGCAGTTGGAGATGATGTTTTTATTGGACCAGGAGCTAATTTTTAAAATCGGAAACAACAACTATTCAAATACTAAATTATTTTTAAAATGAATATACTTATTACAGGCGGATGTGGATTTGTAGGATCTAGTCTTGCGATTTTGTTAAAAAAGAAATACCCTGATTATTCAATAACTTGTTTTGACAACTTAAAACGCAGAGGTTCAGAACTAAATATCACCAGACTACGAGATATGGACATTAGATTTGTGCACGGAGATATACGAATAATAACTGATTTAGATGAAATTGGTCATATAGATTTGCTTATTGAAGCAGCGGCTGAACCTTCTGTTTTAGCAGGGTTAAATGAAGGTACAAATTATGTGGTAGAGACCAATTTAAATGGTACTGTTAATTGTTTAAACTATGCACGCAAGCATAAAGCTAAATTTATATTCTTGTCAACAAGTAGGGTTTATCCTATCGAGAGAATTGATAGTGCTAATTTTATTAAAAAAGAGACTAGGTTTGCATGGACAAATGAGCAAAGAGAAACTGGAATAAGTAAAAAAGGCGTTAGTGAAGAGCTCTCACTAGTCGGATATAGATCCTTGTACGGATCAACTAAACTTTCTTCTGAACTGCTTATTAATGAATATCACCATATGTTTGGTTTGGAAACATTGATAAATAGGTGTGGTGTTATTACAGGACCATACCAAATGGGTAAAGTTGACCAAGGTGTTGTTGTATTATGGGCAGCAAGGCATTTTTGGAAAAAAGAATTAGCCTATATAGGATATGGTGGTACTGGAAAACAGGTGAGAGATATCTTACATATAAATGATTTGTTTCAGTTAATTGATTATCAAATACAAAATTTTTCGTCATTAAACGGAGAAATGTATAATGTTGGAGGAGGAATAGAATGTAGTATTTCATTGCTTGAACTAACTAAAATTTGTCAAGAAATAATTGGAAATACTATAGACATTGTCCCAGTTAAAGATACAAGGAGTGCAGACTTGAGAATATATGTTACAGATAATACTAAAATTACTAAAAAGACTGGTTGGAAGCCTAAATCTAATCCGCAAGAAATTATCACTGACATATTTGAATGGATAAAACGAGATGAAAAAATATTAAATAAAATATTAAATTAAAGATAAAAGTAAAAGTAAAGATGAAAATTGCAATAATCACAGGTTCAGCTGGCTTAATAGGCAGTGAGGCGGTAAGTTTCTTGTCGGCTAAGTTTGATAAAATTATAGGAATAGATAATGATCAAAGAGCATATTTTTTTGGTCCAAGTGCCTCAACTAACTGGAACTTAAACCGAATAAAAGAGAGTTACAGTAACTATGAGCATTACAATGTTGACATACGGGACTATAGTGCACTTGAAAAAATATTTCAAAAGTATGGTAAGGATATTTCATTTATTGTCCACACAGCAGCTCAACCAAGCCATGATTGGGCGGCTAACGAGCCATTAACTGATTTTACTATAAATGCTAATGGTACGCTTAATTTGTTAGAATTAACAAGACTAAATTCGCCAGAAGCTGTTTTCATTTTTACATCAACAAATAAGGTATATGGAGATACCCCAAATTTATTACCGTTGATAGAGATGGAAAACAGGTGGGAAATAAAATCTGATCATCCCTATTTTGAAGAAGGCATTGACGAATTGATGTCTATTGATCATTCAAAACATTCTCTTTTTGGAGCTAGTAAAGTGGCAGCAGATGTTCTTTGTCAGGAGTATGGAAAGTATTTTAATATGAATGTTGGTATATTCCGAGGTGGATGCTTGACTGGCCCGCAACATTCTGGAACACAATTGCACGGTTTCTTATCATATCTTATGAAATGTGCTATAACAAATGATCATTATACTATTTTCGGCCATCAAGGCAAACAAGTAAGAGACAATATTCATAGTTTTGACCTAGTTAATATGTTTTGGCATTTTTATCAGAATCCACGAAAAGGCGAAGTTTATAATGCAGGAGGGGGTAGATTTTCAAATTGTTCCATGAAAGAAGCTATTGTTAAGTGTGAGTATATTACAGGGAATCAAATGAATTATTCATATTCTGATGAGAACAGAGTAGGAGATCATATTTGGTACATATCTGATTTACGAAAATTCAATAGTCATTATCCAGATTGGACTTGGCAATATGGTGTCGATGAAATTTTGTCTCAAATTTTTGATAGTATGAAATCCAGAGTGTAATAGTTCAGTGATCTACAAGGCGAAGAATTTATGAAATTAAGTATCGTTATACCCGCTTATAATGAAGAAGAGTCTATAAAAGAAACTATTGATTCTATTGAGGATGCATTGGCTAAAGTAACTATTGAACATGAAGTAATTGTTATTAACGATAATTCCAAGGATAATACGAAAGCGGTGCTTGATGAATTGGTTGAAAAGTATTCTTCTGTGAAGTATTATACTAATTCTGGTCCAAATGGATTTGGGTATGCTGTTAGATACGGCTTAGATCTTTATAGTGGAGATTGTGTTGCAATTATGATGGCTGATTTATCCGATTCACCCTATGATCTTATTCGTTATTATACCACGATGTTAGAAGGTAATTACGATTGTGTTTTTGGGAGTCGTTTTATGAAAGGAGGAAAAGTAATAGATTATCCCTTGGTAAAAAAAATAATAAATCGAATCGCTAATTTTATTATTAGAATGTTAATGAGAACAAAATATAACGACACGACAAATGCTTTTAAATTGTACAAAAGAGAAGTAATTGACGGTATAAACCCACTTCTTTCTCCACACTTTAATTTGACAATTGAACTACCTCTTAAGGCCATTATTAGAGGCTATTCATTTAAGGTAGTCCCAAACTCCTGGACCAACCGTAAGTATGGAGTATCAAAATTAAAAATAAGAGAAATGGGGAGTCGTTACTTTTTCATTTTAATGTATTGTTTTATTGAAAAATATTTTGCACTTGGAGATTTTAAGAAAAAGTGGTAGACTGATAAAAGCATTTTTGGTAAAAAACTATGTTTTTTACTCATTTTTGGTTTTAGAAATTGTTCTCTTCTCATTTCTCAATGGAAAGAATACTCTGATGCACGGCATATTGCCATACTATCAAGATTTTGCAAATTACTTTGGAAGTGGTTGGGACTCTTGCTATATCTTTGAACTTAATAGTCCTACATTTCCAATGTGGGGATATGGGGCGATTTTATTTTTGTTTGAAAAAAAATATTTATTGCTAGTAGTATTTCAGCAGCTATTCACAATTTTTACGATTTATACTTTGCTAAGTTTTCTGAAGAAACTTAATTTTAATAAAAGTGTTTGTGATTACACTAAGATAATCTTATTGTTATTTGGATTTCCTTGGTTCATCTTTCATTCGGTAATATGGCCATATAGCGTTTCTGCAAACTTGCTGGTCTTAGGTCTGATCTACCTATCTTTAGGATTACAGAACTCTTCATTTAAGTTTTTTGTATATTCATCAGTTTGTTACGGTATTTTACTAAATTTTCGATCTGATTATATTTATCATTATTTCTTTTTGTCGTGTTTTTTAATATTGCATTTGTTTTTTCGTAATAGAAAAAATTTAACTAAAGGTTTTACTTGGATAGCAATTGTAATGTTATTCTTGGTTCCTTGGGGACTGCATTCAAAAAGAGAAACTGGCAATTATCTTCTTAGCTCTACAAATAGCGGACATGTTTTGTTTATTTCATTAGGTCAATTGCCAAATAATGTATGGGGAATTACACCAGAAGATGGAGATCCAATAATGAAGTCAATAGTCAAATCAAAGTTTGGTGAAAATGCCAAGTCATTGACCTTTGGTCCAGACAAAGAGCTTAAGAGAGCATGGTTAAAAAATATTAGACAATATCCGAAAGAGTTTTTTCGAAAATGCGGGTATAACATATATCTAACTTTTGTTAGACCATTTACTAATGGAGAAATCTATAAATTTTTCATAGAAGATGATCTCGAACAGATGATGATGAAAAATGAAATTAAGTCGGATATTGAAAAGAAAGATTTTAGGTCCTTACTTAATAGATCCTTTTCAAGCAGATATCGAGGTTTTTTTATTCCAATTCTGTTAAATATTTTTTCGATTTCGATTTTTATTTTTTTTGTAATTCTTATAATTATGGGACTATTCAAATTTAGAAGTGGTATTTGGTCGAACTGGACCTTATTTTCAATTTATTCTGTAGTTTGTTATCAAATTGCCCTACAAACTATTGCGTACTACAATCCGAACTACCATACAAATATTTTTCTCTTTTATGTAATCATTAGTGCATTGGTTTTGGGTAACTACAAGTATGATGTCAAAGAAAAACTTTCAGAAAATGATTTGCCAGTAATTATTGAGGATGATTTCGTATAGATTGTGGGGTAGGAATTCTAAAAGACGTAACAATTGAGACTGGTCTAATAGTAGGTGTAGGACTTATAGTTAGAAAAAGTTGTCTGCCTTATTTAATAATGCTTGGTTCTCCAGCAAAGGCTGTTAAACAGCGGTTTTTAGATTCGGATTTAGAAACACATAAGTTATGCTAATGGACAGATAAGGTGAGGTTTAATTTTATTAACTGTTACAAGGGGCAAGTTTCAAAGCTCGCGGTAAATAAATATATGTTGAAGAATACAGAAAGGAAATTTCATTTGAGAATGTAACTATATTGCTGAAATATGAAAGGAGTAATGTAGAAGTTGGCAGGGAGTTGCATTTATATAATCGAGTTTATACCATCAGTTCAAAGCAAATTAGAAAGGAAATCTAGATAGTGGGAGTGGGGAGCCTATAACTGCAGAAGATGTTATATAGAACAATGTTGGTTTAAGTTTAGGTGCAAAGCTTTACGAGGTATTGTTTGATATACATAAATAGGTATGGAGTGGTTTTAGTTTATTCAATTGAAACGTAAAAGAGTAATGAAATTCAGTCTTAAAATTAAATGAACAGAAACGATAATTAAATATGTGTGGTATTTGTGGGATAATAGATTTTGGTGAGAAAATCATTCAAGATGAAAGAAGTGCAACGGTACAAGAGCAAAATGCTGCGATAGTACACCGAGGCCCTGATAGTGCAGGGTTTTATTCAGATACCTATTGTTCGTTGGCTATGAGGCGTCTATCTATAATAGACTTGGAAACAGGAGATCAACCCTTTTGGAATGAAGATCGTACCGTTTGTGTTTTTATGAATGGTGAAATTTATAACTATCAAGAACTTAAATCTAACCTAATAGAATTAGGACATCAGTTTTATTCAAAATCGGATACTGAAGTTTTGGTACATCTATATGAAGAGTACGGAGAGTCTCTTTCTGATAAGCTCATTGGGATGTTTGCTTTTTGCGTATATGATATATCAAACGAAACATGTATAATATCTAGAGATAGATTTGGAGAAAAACCATTATACTATCATTATGAAGATGAGGTGATGACCTACTCCAGTGAAGTGAATTCGCTGCTTCAAAATCATAGAATCAAACGTAAGTTGGATCATACTAGTTTAGAGTATTACCTCACCAGTGCTTATGTTCCAGAACCACTAACATTGATAGAAGGGGTGAAAATATTGCCAGCAGGTAAATACCTGAAAATTCAAAAGAAATCCTTTGAGGAAAAGACATACTTTTCAATACATTATAAGAGCAATCCTAAAATCAGCAATGAACAGGAAGCCATAGAGCACATCAAACCAAAGTTAGAGAATGCCATCAGAAGACAAGCAGTAAGTGATGTCCCTTTGGGTGCATTTCTGTCAGGAGGAATAGACTCTAGTACCATTTGTACATTGCTCCAGAAGGAGATGAATACTCCTTTAAATACGTTTACCGTACGATTTGAAGAATCCAGCTATGACGAGAGTAAGATAGCCAAGGAGGTTTCCGAAAAAATAGGGAGTAATCATACTGAAATAACTGTACCCAATGGTCAATTTTCAGAAGAAATATTTTGGAAAATAATTGATCATGTTGGTTTGCCATTTCCAGATTCTTCGGCTATACCTAGCTATTTGTTAACCAAGGAAATTAGTAAACACGTAAAAGTAGCGATATCTGGGGATGGGGGTGACGAGATATTTGCAGGTTACCCTGTATTTGGATGGTGGAGTGAGTTACATAAGTTGACTAAAATTCCCAATTTATTATCTAACATTCTCAGAGAAAGTGCTAGTCTAGGTACTAACTTTATAAATCATAATAAACTAAGACAATTTAATAGGGCTTTAGAAGCTTCGAAATACGGTGATCGTGGGATTAGTTATGGAATTAGTAGATTGTTTTTAGATTCGGAATATAAAAAAATATGCAATAGAGGAATAGACTTAACTAATAATATATTTTTTGAAGTACCTGATAACTATAATGACTTATCTGATTTGAGAAAAAGTATGTATTTTAGATTAAGGCATAATCTGAGGACTGACATGCTTATTAAAGTTGATAGAATGAGCATGGCAAATTCTCTAGAAGTAAGGGCTCCCTTTTTAGATTCTGATTTATACGAGGCATCTTTAGACATATCAGATGACCTTTTGTATAAAAACAATATTGGAAAAAAAATAATTAGGAGTATGATGACAGAATCGCTGCCAGATTCCGTGTTTAATCACCCTAAAAGTGGTTTTAGCATTCCGTTGCATATGTACTTCAATGATGAATTTAAAGGGTTGTGTCAGGAGCTAATATTTGAGAATAAAACAATCTTAGAATTATTCGATAAAGAAGAACTCCATAATGTATACAGAAGGGGTCTATCTATCAAGGACAAGGGGAGATATACGGCTTACAGGTCGTCACATCAACTTTGGTCTTTACTGTTACTTGGTGGGTGGATAAAACGTTTTTCTATTGAAGCTTAATACAAGTGTTGGAAAATGAATAAATATAAAAAACGAATTTTATTTGTTGGAGCTTTTGCTGATTCACAAAAGGATGGAGGTGTTGGTGGGCAATTATTCGCTTGCAAGGCTTTAGTTGAAAGCCGTATATCGGAGGATTATATATTCAAACTAATAGATACTACAGCCTCCACTAATAAAAAAAGGATATATATATCTAAATTCTTTTTTTCGTCAATTAGGCTTTTAAAATTTTTATACTTTTTGACATTTACTAGAGTGGACATTGTTCTAGCTTTTTGTTCTACTGGATTTTCTTTTTTAGAAAAGGGATTGATGATAAAGGTTGCAAAGTGTTTTGGAAAAAAAACAATTTTAGCACCAAGATCAGGATTTATTCAGAGAGACATTGAGAAATCTAAGTTGTTTGAGCGTCTAGTTTGTAGTGTCTTAGTCAAATCTGATATTATAATTTGTCAATCAGAGTATTGGAATAGCTATTATTCTCAATTATTAAAAAACAATTCTAGTACAAGTTTTTGTACAGTGCATAATTGGTTAGAACTGTCTATTTATTTGAATCTGCCAATTAATAAGGACTGTCAAGAGGTGTGTAAAGTTCTTTTCTTGGGGTGGGTCACGGAGAATAAAGGCATTTATACTATTCTAGAAGCAGCGAAGCTCATGAGGGGTCTTCCAATTCAGTTTCTAATTGGAGGGGAAGGGGATGCAAGTGAAGATGTTAAACAAATTATTGCTACTAATAACTTGGAGGATAGTGTCAAGGTTTTAGGTTGGGTTAATAGTAACGATAAAATTAAATACTTAGGAAGTAGTGACATATTTATTTTACCTTCATACTTTGAAGGATATCCTAATGCGATTATAGAAGCTATGGCTTCGGGCCTGCCTGTAGTTTGTACAAATATCGCATCGAATAGGGGTATTGTAGAACATATGTATACAGGTATGCTAGTCAATGTTAATAGCCCAGAAGAAATTGCATCTTCTCTTGTTACGCTTATTGAAAATAAAGACTTAAGGCTTAAAATGGGTAAGCAAGCAAGAGATGTTGTAACGGATAGGAATGATATTAATATTGCAGTAGAAAAATTTAGAAAAATTTTTGATTGAAGTTATCTTGAATAATTACAAGCTGTAAACATTATAAAAAAGAAATGAAACAAATACTACAAAACCTGAGCTCAGGTAAGACCTATTTAGAGGATATACCCACGCCAGCCGTAAAAAAGGGTTCTGTGCTCATACAAACTACCCGCAGTTTAGTGTCTCTGGGTACAGAAAAAATGCTCGTAGACTTTGGTAAGGCAGGGTTCATCGCAAAAGCACGCAAACAACCTGAGAAGGTGAAAATGGTGCTCGATAAGATAAAAACAGAAGGTCTTATGACTACGGTACATGCAGTACGCAATAAGCTGGATACACCTTTGCCGCTAGGCTATTGTAATGTAGGCCGGGTAATAGCGGTGGGCCGAGGAGTAGATGCCTTTCAGGTAGGAGATAGAGTAGCTAGTAATGGTGGTCATGCAGAAGTTGTGTGTATCGCTAAGAATTTAGTAGCTAAAATACCAGAAAATATTTCGGATGAAGAAGCTGCCTTTACGGTAATAGGGAGTATAGGCCTGCAAGGCATACGATTACTGAATCCTACACTTGGTGAGAATATGGTGGTAGTTGGACTAGGATTAATAGGGCTCATATCTGCTCAGATACTGCAAGCCAACGGATGTACTGTACTAGCATATGACCTAAGTCAAGATAAGGTAGATTTAGCCAATAAACTGGGAATACGTGCTTTTAATAACGGTACTACAAACCCTGTAGACTATGTAAAAGAGGCCACCAACGGTATAGGTGCTGATGGCGTGCTCATCACTGCATCTGCTAATACAGATCAAATAATAGCAGACGCTGCTACAATGTGCCGCATGAGAGGCAGAGTAGTGTTAGTAGGGGTAATAGGCTTGGCCTTAAATCGCAACGATTTCTATACCAAAGAGATCAGCTTTCAAGTATCGTGTAGCTATGGGCCTGGGAGGTACGATACCAATTATGAAGCCAAAGGAATAGATTACCCCATTGGTTTTGTACGCTGGACAGAGAAGCGAAATTTTCAGACTATTCTAGAACTTATTTCCAATAAACGAATAGATGTAAACACACTGATCACTGAGCGAGTAGCATTGGCTGACTTTGACCAGATATACGTTGATATGGGAGCGGGCAATAGTATCGCATCCATTATAGAATATACAGATCAACAGATAGCTATAGAAGACACCACTAGAGTAGTATCAGAGAAGACTTTTAATCCAAGCAAACCCATCATAGGATTACTCGGAGCGGGCAATTATAGCCGTATGACGATGCTGCCGGCTCTCAAAAAAGCAGGGGTACAGCTCAAGTATATTGCCAGTGCAGGTGGATTGAATGGTACTGACTTGGCTCTAAAGTATGGCTCGGCCAATAGTACCACAGACTATACTGTACTATTAAAGGATAAAGAAACGAATGTCTTTATCATCAGTACGCAACACGGTTCTCATGCACACTTTGTAAATGAGGGCCTGCAAGCAAATAAACACGTTTTTGTAGAGAAACCGCTAGCTATTAACCAAGAGCAGTTAGACAGTATTATAGAGGCATACAATAGCAGCCAAGGTAGCTTGATGGTAGGGTTTAACAGAAGGTTTAGTCCGCATAGTGTAAAAGTGAAGTCATACCTATCCGACACACCTATCAATGTAATAGCTACTATGAATGCAGGCGATATACCACCAGATGTATGGGTACATGCTATGGAAAATGGAGGTGGCCGTATAGTAGGAGAGGCGTGTCATTTTATTGATTTGATTAGTTATTTCACAGGCTCTAAAATAGTGTCTGTTTGCATGAATGCATTGGGATCTTCTCCCAAACAAAACACGGATAACGCGACTATCTTACTCCAATATGAAAACGGTTCTTCAGGAGTGATAAACTATTTTAGCAATGGCTCTAAGAAATATGCTAAAGAAAGGGTAGAGGTATACTCTCAGAATAGAACCTTCGTAATAGATAATTTTATTAAAACTACGGCATATGGCCAGGCAGGTTTTAGTAAGCTAAAAACATCCTTGGATAAAGGACATCAAAGCCAGTTCAAAAACTATCTGCAAAGCATAGAAAAAGAAGGGAAGTCGCTTATAGAAGCCGAATCACTCATCAATACTACGCAAGCTAGTTTTGCTGCATTACAGAGTTTGGAGAATAAAGCTTGGGTTGCTGTAGGATAAGGTGAGTAAGTTGATTTTTGTTGGTCCGCTTTCGTACAAAGAGCATCCAGAGAAGACTGGTGGAGCTATTGTGCAATTTGAAACTATTTTGAATGAACTTGATGTATTGGATATAAAATACAGCACTCTGGATACCAATAAGCTCAATTACAAGCATAAGTTGTCGGCATTTTCTAGTATTATAGGTCAATATGTCAAGCTAGTTTGTAAGGGCGATGTGGTAGTTTATTTTTCTTCGACCAATTACAAAATATTTCTACCTTTTTTTGGATTATTAAAGTGGATTAAGCCTCACTCTTTGCTTTTTCGCAAAATTGGTGGTGACTTTGAATCCGACTATACATCGTCTGCTTTACATCGGTTGTACATTCGATTTTTGTTAAAGAAGGTAGATATAATATATGCTGAATCCTTTGGGTTAACTCAATTTCTTAAAGCGAAAGGCTTTAATGCAGAGCAGTTTTTAAATGCTAGGGAAAAACCAGATCAGTCGTTCCAAGAAGTAGAAGCTGATAAGCTAAATCTGGTCTACATCGGACGCTTAACAAAATCCAAAGGAATTGAAAATTTGATAGAAATTGACGATAAACTAAGGAATACAGTTATCGACATATATGGTCCTATGGAATCGGTATCTCCAGAAATATTTTCAAATACCAAAAATATAGCATATCGGGGATGTTTTGTAAATAGCGAAATTTATGATGTACTAAGACAATATCACGCCGTGTTATTGCCCAGTGAATTTAGAGGGGAAGGGCATCCCGGTAGTATTATTGAAGCTCTAATGATGGGCAAACCTGTAATCACAACCAAAATTAATTACAATAAGGAACTGGTTAAGGAGGGGTTTAATGGTGTTTTAATAGAAAATAATTCGCCAGATGAAATCATGAGAGGAATTACCCGATTAAAGGGAGCTAATTACCAAGAGATGTCTAAAAATGCAAAGGAATCTGTTGAGGCATTTGATGTAACACAAAACGTTAAGAAATTATTAAAGGAATTAAAGTATGAAGATTGATATAATAGCCGGAGCGAGACCGAATTTTATGAAAATAGCACCTATTATCCATGCGATCAATACAGTAGATGCAAGTCGCTTATCGTACAGACTGATCCATACGGGGCAACACTATGATAAAAAAATGAGTGAAAGCTTTTTTGAGCAGCTCAATATTCCTACGCCCGATATCAATTTAGGTGTAGGTTCTGGAACACAAGCTGAGCAAACTGGAGGTATAATGGTAGGGTATGAAAGAGCAATAGCAGAGCAACGTCCTGATGTGTGCTTAGTAGTGGGCGATGTGACCTCTACTCTAGCATGCACACTAGTAGCTAAAAAAGCGGGGATACTGGTAGCTCACGTAGAAGGGGGTATTCGAAGTGGAGACCAGACCATGCCAGAGGAAATCAATAGAATGGCTACAGACAGTATCTGCGACTATTTTTATACTACATCAGAAATTGCCAATGAAAACTTGATAAGGTTAGGGCATAAGGAAAATCAAATAGTCTACGTAGGGAATACGATGATAGATACCCTTCGAGCTAATGAAGATAGACTAAGTAAGCCAGAAACTTGGAATGACTTAGGACTTCAAAATCAAAATTACTTTGTACTAACGCTGCACAGACCAGCTAACGTAGATGAAGAAGGTAAGCTGAATACATTTTTATCAACTATAGCAGATAGTGCACAAGGCTTGCCCATAGTTTTTCCGATACATCCTAGAACGAGACAAGTCTTTGAAAAGTCTGCCCAGGCCTTCACCAACATTCATTTAGTGGATCCCTTAGGCTACTTAGAATTTAATTATTTAGTAAAGCATAGCAAGGCGGTTATCACTGATTCTGGTGGAATAACAGAGGAAACTACGGTTATGGGAGTACCCTGTATGACGCTAAGAGATAATACGGAGAGACCAGAAACGATAACACTAGGTACAAATGAGTTGGTAGGTACTAATCCAGAAGCTCTTATACCATACATGGAAAAACTTTTTGCAGGCAATTGGAAAAAAGGCAGTATTCCTCAGCTTTGGGACGGTAAAACAAGTGCTAGAATAGTAGATCACTTGCTATCTCTGTAGTGAATAAATTCAAACAATTCTATTTAGTATTAGCCGAGCTTGGTCCGAGATATGTTGGATACAAAGTGTGGTATGAGATTAAACGAAAATCTGGGATCTTAAAGAAACAGTTTCCTGAACAGTTTAAAACTATTTCAACTTTTACTAAATCTGAGTGGATGGATACTATACATCCACATTTTCTTAAAGAAAAATCGGCACTAAAACTGCCTAAGGATAAAAACATAGAGCTGGAAGAGAGAGTGAATAAGTATAAATCGGGTAAATATTTGTTTTTCAACATTCAATGGATAGATCTTAGTAGAGACTACAATTGGTTTACAAATCCAGATTCCAATTTTACATACAAAAAAAAGCATTGGACTGCCATACCGAGTTATTCCAAGGCGTCTGGTGATATTAAGTATGTTTGGGAAAAGTCTCGCTTCTGTTTTGTGCTCGATGTTATTCGTTATGATTACCATTTTGATAAAGACAATGCTCTATTTGTATTGAATGAAATAGAAGACTGGGTAGATAAAAACCCGCTCAATGTGGGCCCCAACTACGTCTGCAGTCAGGAGACTTCACTTCGCTTATTAAACTGGGTTAGTGCTTTAACGTTTTATCAAAAGTCAGAAGTTTTAACAAATGAATTATTTAAAAAAATAGTTGATTCAATTTACGGACAGACAAAACATGTTGAAGCTAATTTAAATTTTTCAAGATACTTGGTTCGAAATAATCATGCGATCACGGAGTGTTTCCTTCTTTTTTTTATTGGGTTACAATTTCCGCAATTTAAAGAAAGTGAGAAGTGGAAATCGAAAGGCAGAAAACTATTAGATAAAGAAATTCTGTATCAATTTTATCCGGATGGGGGCTATATTCAGTATAGTCATAATTATCACAGAGTTGCTATGCAAGTGACTACGTGGTATCTTGTTTTAGCAAAAAAAAATAAGATAAAGATGGATAATGAAGTGCTGAACAGATTGAAAAGCACTGAGAAATTTATTAAGGCTCACATTCAACCAAACGGCTGGTTGCCAAATTACGGGGCAAATGATGGGGCTTTATTTTTCAGATGGAATAATGATGACTTTAGAAGTTTTGGATCTCAACTGAATGCATTTAGTGCAGCTTTAAGTTTGCCAATTGATCCTAATTATGGTATAGAAGATACCTTATGGTATGATTTAACATATAAGGGAGAGAAAAAAAAGGATTCTATTGCTTTTTCTAAATTTGAGCACACTGGTTTTTATATTCTTCGTAACGAAGATTTAGTAGTGTATGTGAGATGCGGAAATCATCCGGATAGACCGTCTCAAGCGGATAATCTGCATATAGATATTTGGCACAAAGGACAGAATGTAGTTTGGGATACTGGTTCGTATAAATACAACACATCGCTCGAAGAAATAAACTATTTCTGGGGTACAAAAGGGCACAATACTGTTCAAATTAACGCTGAAAGTCAAATGTTAAAAGGGAGTCGATTTCTATGGCATTATTGGACACATGTAGCTAAGGATGTTGAGTTAATCTCTTTTAAAGATGAGATTAAATTTTGCGGCGAAATAGCTGCATACGGACAAATAAGTAAGAGGATTAAGCACCGAAGAGAAATTGTACTATGTGACAACAAAATAATCATACTAGATTTCATTAAGGGCAAGCCCAAAAAGACAAGTATCGTTCAAAATTGGCATTTAAATCCTGAATTTGAAGAGCGAGTGAGTATTAAGTCTGATGGCGTGATAAGTCAAAAAGCTGCTTTTTGTAGCAATTACTATGGACAAAAAGAAAACTCAACTTTATTAGAGTCTACCACAGCTGGAGACAAAATAACAACAACCTTATCGTTTACATGAGAATACTATTACTGCATCAGTACTACTTGGAAGAAGAAGATTTTGGAGGAAGTCGTTTCAATGAGATGACTGCCATTTGGAAAGAAGATGCCGAAGTTACTGTACTAGCTGGGATGATGCATGCCAATGGAACGGAAAAACGGGTGGAATATAAAGGCAAGTTTATTAAAATAAATAGTCAAAAAGGGATTCCTATAATTCGATCACATGTATCAGAATCGTATAATGCTGGATTCCTAGGGAGGCTTTGGGGCTATTTTTCTTTTATGTTTTCATCCCTTTATTCAGGCTTGTTCAAGGCGAAAGGAAAATATGATGTACTTGTAGTTACTTCTCCACCGCTGTTTGTAGGTATTTCTGGGTTATTAATATCTAAGATTAGAAGAATACCTATGGTTTTTGAAATAAGAGATTTATGGCCTGAATCGGCAATAGATACTGGAGTTTTAACTAATAAGTGGGTTATAAAGTTTGCATTGTGGATAGAGAAAATGATTTATGCAAATAGTGTAAAAATCAATGTACTTACTCCTGCATTTAAAAAAGTGCTTATTGAGAAAAAAGGAATACCTGAAAGTAAAATATGCTACATTCCAAATGCTTGTGATTTTAGGCTATCCGAAAAACTGCTTGAAGAAACGGATCGTAAATCGCTCAGAATTAAATTTGGATGGGAGGACAAATTTGTAATCACTTATGTAGGTGCTCACGGTGTTGCAAATCATTTAGAACAAATCATAGTAGCAGCGTCTAAAATTTCTAATCCTAAATTGCTTATTAATCTAATTGGTAGTGGGATGCAAAAAGAACGGCTTACAAAGTATGCTAAAGAACTTAAAGTTACTAATCTTCAATTTTTGGAGCCAGTGCCCAAAGAAGAAGTGTTTAAGTATATACTAGCTTCGGATTTTGGCTCATCGATACTGAAAAAGGTAGATACTTTTAAGACCATTTATTCCAATAAAACATTTGACTATATGTCGTGTAAAAGACCTATTTTGCTTTTAATTGATGGAGTATCTCGTGAGTTGGTCGAAGAAGCAAATTGCGGATTTTATGCAGAACCAGAGAACATAGACGAAATAGTTTTTGTTATAAAACAAATAATGAGGCTTTCTGAAAATGAAATAAACAGTTTAGGTGAAAATGGCTATAATTTTGCGACGACACATTTTAATCGAACTGAACTGGCTAAAAAATACTTAAAAGAATTAAAACAAGTCTAACAATGTACTATCGGCGTTTTTTAAAAAGAGTTTTTGATTTTTTGATAGCAACTTTAGCTTTTGTGCTATTGTTTCCAATAGCCGTTTTAGTGGTAGTAGTATTACTATTGGCCAATCGAGGCAGTGTTTTCTTTTTTCAAACACGTCCTGGATTAAACGAAGAATCTTTTCGCATTATTAAATTCAAAACAATGAATGATAAGAAAGATTCAGAAGGAAATCTACTGTCTGATGCTCAGAGGTTAACTGAAGTGGGTAGGTGGGTGCGTAGACTGTCTCTAGACGAGATACCCCAGTTATTAAATGTTATAAAAGGGGATATGTCACTTATTGGTCCACGACCACTCTTAATGGAATATTTGCCGCTGTATAGTACTGAACAGAAACAACGACATAATGTGCGACCGGGTATAACAGGATGGGCTCAAGTAAATGGAAGAAATGCAATTGATTGGCCTACTAAGTTTGCTCTAGATGTTTGGTATGTTGAACGCTTGTCACCCATGCTCGATGCTAAAATCATTGGCATGACAGTGTTGAAAGTGTTTAAGTCGGAAGGAATTTCATCAGATACTGCAGCTACAATGGAAAAATTTACAGGAACTATATGATTATTTATGGAGCAAGTGGACATGGCAAAGTAATTTTCTCTATCATAGGTGAAGAGGTCTCAGTTTTCTTTGATGATAATGAAAATATTAAGACTTTTTGCTCAAAGGAAGTCGTCAACTACAATCGAAATATTTTACCAGCAGAGCCTATTGTAGTGGCTATTGGGAATAATGAGATGAGAAAGAAGATTGTGTCAAAAATTAAACACGCATTTTCTAAAGTGATACATAAATCTGCACAAATTGATGAATCTGTACTAATTGACCAAGGTACACAGATTGTTCACAACGCTATAATTCAAACTAGTGCGGTGATTGGCAGACATTGTATAATTAATACTGGAGCAAGTATTGATCACGATTGCGTAATTGAAGACTTTTGCCATATTGCACCACAAGTAACCTTATGTGGTAACGTGGATGTAGGAGAAGGCACGCTCATAGGTGCAGGAAGTACGGTTATACCTGGTATCAAAATCGGCAGATGGTGCATAATTGGAGCAGGGTCAATTGTGATCAATGATATACCAGACTATGCTACTGCAGTAGGAAATCCAGCTAAAGTTATAAAAATAAATGAAGCCTAAAATATATTTATCTTCTCCTCATATGGGAGGAACAGAAGAAGCTTTTGTGAAAGAAGCTTTTGATACAAACTGGATAGCTCCTCTTGGTCCCAATGTGAATGGTTTTGAAGACGAATTAGAAGCATATAATGGTATTGCTCATTGTGCGGCATTAAGCACAGGAACGGCTGCTTTGCATCTTGCACTTATAAATTTAGGTGTGGAGCAAAATGATGAAGTGTTGTGTTCTACCTTCACGTTTTCTGCTACTGCCAATGCCATTGCATACCAAAAAGCAGTCCCCGTATTTATAGATTCAGAAGAGGATACGTGGAATATGTGTCCTGATACCTTGGAGAGAGCAATAGTGGATAGACAAGCGAATGGCATAACTCCAAAGGCTTGTATTTTGGTGCATCTGTATGGAATGCCATCTAAAATGGATGAAATACTAGCAGTATTATGCAAATACAATATTCCTTTAATAGAAGATGCCGCAGAAGCTATAGGTGCCACGTACAAAGGACAAAAAATGGGCACCTTTGGTGCACAAGGAGTATATTCATTCAATGGCAATAAAATAATCACTACGTCTGGAGGTGGTGCACTGGTATCCAATAATGAGAATTACATCTTAAATGCACGTTTCTTGGCTACCCAAGCAAAAGATGAAGCTCCTCACTATCAGCATAGTCACATTGGCTACAATTACCGAATGAGCAATATTGTTGCAGGAATTGGTAGGGGTCAGTTGCAAGTATTAGACGAATGGGTAGCAAAAAGAAGAGCCAACAATGCTTGGTATCATGAATTACTAAAACCATTTGATTTTATAGAAGTTTTTCAAGAACTCGATGCAGATTTCTTTTCCAATCATTGGCTTTCGTGCATCTTGGTACATCCTAATGAAAAAGGAATAACTCAAGAAAGTATTCGATTGGCAATGGAAGTTGAAAACATAGAATGTAGACCTTTGTGGAAACCTATGCATATGCAGCCTATTTTTGATAAATATCCAAGTTATTCAAATGGCGTTTCAGAAAAACTTTTTGAATTAGGTTTGTGTTTGCCTAGTGGTTCGAATCTATCCAATGCAGATAAAATAAGAATTAAAAACACCCTACAATTAAGTTGTTCATAGTTGTAACACAAGAACTAATGTATACAAATGGCCTATAAAAAGTTGGCCATTTGTTTTGCGGGCGATTTTCCGGAAGGAGATAAGAAAAATGCTCGATTAAAGTCAATCGCTACAGAATTATCACAGAATAATTGGGAAAGTACATTTATTAGTGCTTTCCCGACAAGATTTTCAGAAGGTAATGCGGTACAACAGGGGAAAATATGGAATAAGTATAAAGTTGTTCATGCAGGCAACTGGTCCCAATACCCTAAGTACCGAATGCTTAGAATTCTTCAAATTTTGTATTGCCAATTGAGATTTGCAGGGTTTTTGTTTGGAAATAGAAAGAAGTTTGATGCGTTTTATTTTTATACGCCTCAGTTCATTGGAGTATTGCCAGGCTTACTTCTGCTTCGCATTTTTTCTCGTCGTATTGTAGTAGATTTCACGGATCTACACTCGTCATTTTTGCTTAGAAAAGTACACTTGTTGGAGGAATGGCTTGTAGCAAGATGGGCACCCAAGCTTCTCGTTATTAGTGTTTTTTTATACAAGCATTTTGTTAATTTGAGGGTAGATGTTAAGAAATTTGGTATTCTTGTTCATTTGGAGCGTTTCAATGTAGTTGTACATCATATTCCTTTCACCATTGGATACATTGGCTCTTACGGTGCTAAAGATGGAATTCATGAAATATTGGAAGCCTTTGCTGTCGCTTTCAAAAGGGATGCAAGATTAAGGCTAAGGCTTATCGGTAAACAGAATGATAATAAGGTTTTAAGCCAGATTAAGAAACTAAATATTACTTCTAGTGTCGAAGTACTAGGAGCTTCAACCTATGAAGCTATACCCGTATTACTAAAAGAGTGCGATACCTTCATAATGAATCGTAACTCTTCCCAATTTTCCGAAACAGGCTATCCTATAAAACTAGGGGAATATTTTGCTTGCAATAGACCCGTACTCATGAGTGACGGTCCTGGGTATTCTGAAGATTTTAGTCATTTACAAGAAGCGATAAAATATAAGGTAGACGATGCTCAGGCATTGGCCGATGCTATTGTTTTTCGATATGAAAATGAAATGTTAGCATGGGAGGTTTCTCAGCGTGGCTATGACTATGCGGTAGCACATTTTGATAGCAAAAAGCAAGTCAAAAAGTTAGTTGAAATTCTAGATGAGTTATAAATGAAAATAGCATTACTAGGAGCAGCAGAAATTCAAAACTTCACCTTAGCGAATGGAGTGGAAAAAGTAAAGTCAATGTATTATGGTAGTGCAACGTGAAAAGTAATACTAAACTGGCATTACTTTTTAGCGGTGATTTTCCAGAAGGGAATACCAAAAACGCAAGACTAAAGGCAATTGCTTCGAGTCTAAGTGACCAAGATTGGGACAGTACGTTTATCTCTGTAATGCCCAGTAAATTCAATAAAAATTTAGGGTATCCACAACCGAAGAAATGGCAAGGATTTAAAATAGAGTTTAGCAGTATATCAAGAAAATATCCTTCTGTTTTTGTTCTCCGATTGATTCAAATAGCTATGGGTCATTTGGGTATTATTGCTTTTGTACTCTTCAGCAGCAGAACGTATGATACGCTATATTTTTATAATCCTAGGTGGATGGATACTCTTCCGAGTCTCATACTTAGTTCTTGGCTGGGACGAAAAACAATAGTAGACCAAACAGAGCTTTTTTCTACAGGTAAGAACAGAAAAATACACCTTTCAGAGGAAAGGTTAGTGAGTAAGCACGCGAGTAAGATATTAGCTATTTCTAAAAAAATACAAACACATTTTCAATCTTCTAGAAGTGATAAGGTGGAGTTGTTCCCTATTGTAGTGGATTTTCATCGTTTTGATATAGAAACAGAGGAACAAAAATATATGATGGGATACATTGGCTCTTTTGCTCCCAAAGATGGAGTGCATCTACTCCTAGACGCTGTCAGTATTCTAATACCTAAGTTGCCCAAGATCAAACTGAGACTAATAGGACATAATCCCAAGTTGCAAGAGCTTGTCGCAGAGGTGGAGACCCGGGGCTTGCAAGACTACGTGGAAATAACGGGTACAGTTACTTTTCAAGAAGTACCTTGGCTACTTCAGGAGTGTGATACGCTCATTATGAATAGAGACAGTAGTGCCTTTGCTAGTTTTGGGTATCCTATAAAACTAGGTGAGTATTTCGCGTGTAACAAACCTGTACTCATGAGTGACGGTGGAGGTTTTTCAGATGATTTCGAAGATGGAAATCAGGTGTATAAATATACGGTAGACAGTGCGGAAAGCTTATCAGATAAAGTGATGTACAGGTATAACAATATAGGGGAGTCAGATGCTGTGGCTAAGCGGGGTTATATTTTTGCTAAGGATCATTTTGATAGTAGAATAATTGGTCCTCTTCTAGCAAATATACTTCGGGAATTATGAAAAGAATAGCTGTACTTGGAGCAGGTGGATTTATAGGTTCACATTTAGTGAAGTATCTGAAAAGTAAAAAATATTTTGTGATGGGAGTGGATCTAAAGTATCCTGATTTTGAACCAACTGAAGCGGATGAGTTTACCCTAGGGGACTTAAGGGAGCAAGTATTTGTTCGGGATATATTTCGAGTAGCATATGATGAGGTATATCAGCTAGCAGCAGATATGGGTGGTGCTGGCTATATTTTTACAGGTAAAAATGATGCCGACATAATGTATAACTCCGCTCAGATCAATATGAATGTAGCTGAGTGCCTGAAAGAAACTAACGCTAAACTCTTTTATTCATCCTCCGCTTGTATCTACCCAGAGGAGAATCAGTTAGATGCTCAGAACCCTAACTGTGCTGAGCAATCTGCATATCCAGCAAATCCAGATAGTGAGTATGGTTGGGAAAAACTTTTTAGCGAACGACTGTATCTTAGTTATGCCCGCAACTATAATTTAAATGTACGAATAGCTCGTTTTCACAACATATTCGGTCCACAGGGGACGTTTGAAGGTGGCCGTGAAAAAGCACCTGCTGCGATCGCTCGAAAAGTAGCTATGGCTACTACTGGTGACACGATAGAAGTCTGGGGTACAGGCCAGCAGACACGCTCCTTTTTATACATAGATGAATGTATAGAAGGCATCATACGACTGATGGATTCTGAGCATACTACTCCTCTGAATATAGGCTCAGATGAGATGGTCACTATAAATGAACTTACAGCTATGGTCATAGCCATCAGCGGTAAAGAACTGAAAATTAAAAATGTAGATGGACCCGTAGGCGTAAATGGCCGCTGTTCTGATAATCTACTCATCGCTAGCACTCTAGGCTGGCAACCTGATTATCCACTCCAAACTGGAATGGAAATTCTTTATAATTGGGTTCATTCTAAACTTTAGATTCGAATACTTCAAGACCGTTTATGGGTTTACCTTTGACATCCATAAATGAACGTATCATTCGACAATACTGAAGTAGCTTTTGCTCACAAGTCTAATAGAGATTTAAGAAAGGCGTATCGCCTTTTTCAAACCTTTTATTACCCGTTTATTGTAATTCAAGGCCCTAAGATAGCGGCTTTGGCTCTCAAGCTGGGATTGCCGATTAAAGGGATTATAAAAAGAACACTCTTTGCTCAGTTTTGCGGTGGTGAGACTATCGCTGCGAGCTCTTCATCTGCCAAGTTGCTGTATAAAAACGGAATTGGTGCTATTCTGGACTATAGTGTAGAAGGTGAAGGTACAGGAGAGGGTTTTGCGAAGGCTTTTGGAGAGTTACAGCGGGTAATCATAGAAGCCACCGATAAGCCTGAGTATCCTTTTGCGGTATTTAAATGTTCTGGAATAGGTAATTTTCAGATGTTAGAGCATGTCACTAAGGGATTAGTAGATGGTACGGATACTACTTATCGAGATGATTTAGATTATCAGCATTTTCGTTCTAGGTTCGATGCTCTATGCAAATTGGCTTATGAAAACAATACAAAGCTATTTGTAGATGCAGAAGAAACGTGGATTCAAAATGCGATAGATGAGATTACGTATCAAAACATGGCTTTGTACAATATAGAGAAAACGATAGTTTACAATACGATTCAGCTATACAGGAAAGATAGACTCCCAGAAATGAAACTGAGGATAGAAGAGGCTAGAATAGGGGGGTATCAAGTGGGATTTAAGTTGGTACGAGGTGCCTATATGGAAAAAGAAGCTGCGAGGGCTGAAGAACTAGGATATGCTAATCCTATACAAGATAGTAAGAAGGATACAGATGCTGAATATGATGCAGCTATACGTCTGTGTTTCGAAAACAGGGATATAGTAAGTATGTGTGCAGGTACTCACAATGAGGAAAGTTCTGCTTTGTTGGCTTCACTGCTCGCTGAAAGTAGTATTGATAAAAAAGACGATCGATTTTGGTTTGCTCAGCTCTACGGAATGAGTGATCATATCAGTTATAATCTGGCTGCTTCGGGCTATAATGTAGCGAAGTATCTCCCGTATGGGCCTATCAGAGAAGTGCTTCCTTACTTAAGTAGAAGAGCTCAAGAAAATAGTAGTGTGAAAGGTCAGGCAGGTAGAGAACTCAGACTAATAACTGCTGAAATAAAAAGGCGTAAAGACTTATCTAATTAGTGTAATCGTGCCATTGTGCACTCTTCTTACTAAATCTACTCCAGTAGTTACCACGATCACTGCATAGGCATCTTGCTGTGCAGCCTTACCGAGATAGTTGCCATCCCAGTGTTTCGTTATATCTGTACTTTGGAATACTTTTTCGCCCCATCTGTTGTAGATACTTATCTCATACTCTTTTATATACTCACTAGGAGTTACGTACAAGTCATTCAGCAAATCAGCGTTAGGCGTAAAAGCATTGGGGTAATAGATTTTAGATCTCACTGGTGAGCAGTCCTCATTTGATATACTTACTATCTGAGGTTCATTATTGACGAACTCTTTGTAGGCTACTATTCTGTAGCAATAGTTTGGTCTTTGGTTTAGGTCTGTGAGGTAGTCCGTAAATGTGGTATCTTTATAAGGGAAGTTGGCTATTTCAATAAAACTACCGTCTGGATTCTTAATTTCAACGGTATAGTAGCTTATGTCTTCAGTCCAACCCAAGTAGTGACTCCACTTCAGGTATGGTCTTTGGTCTTTAGAGGTGTCCGCTTTTAGTAGTATGGTCTTACCAAAGTTCCATATATTACTGGTGTCATCACATTCATCTATTGCATAGGTCTGATAGAAGTAGGAGCGATCGCCTACTAGAACTTGTTTATCTATGTAGTTAAATTCAGTGTTACTTCCCTCGAATAGCAAAGTGTAATCTACACCGTTTCTAGATTTTAGCAGATTATACTGAGTAATAGGGATGATAGAGTTAGCCACAGAGTCCCATTCTATGCGTACTTCTAAGTCTCTTTCTACAGTAGCTCTTACTAGTTTATTACTCGGTGGAGTATAGAGCCATATTGGCGTAGCATGAGCAGTGTCACTCCAACTTACCTGAAGATTTCCATCTTCATTGCCCTCTGTACCTTCTATGCTTTCTAAGCCTTCTATTCTATAGCTATAGTCTACATTGCAGTAAAGGGCACTATCTATAAAGGAGGTAGCGTCTCCATCTACGCTGCCTACCCATTGCATTACACTCGGCGTACTGAGCTCTTTACGATATATGTTATAGGTAGATACGCTATTCCATCCTTCATATCTATTCCAAGTGACAACATTCTTATTCGTATCACCTACTGCTTCTATTTCTATGGTGCAGTGTCTGTGGTCAGTAAACGTATCGCTTAGCAGTCCACACGTGTTTTTTTCTTCTAGCTTAAAACAGTAGCTTCTATCCAGCGTATTGTTACCTCTAGCGTAATAGGATGTAGTGGCCGGATTGTTTTCCGATGCTAGTCTTTCGAAACCAAAAGGACCTTCTCTATAGATTATATATTCTTTAAAGTCGGGATGAATACTCTCCAGGTAGTCCAGCTGAATCTCATCATCTGAATTTACAGTCACCCGCAGCGTTTCAGGATCTTTTGGTCGTACACTATCACCTATGACTAGGGCGTAACTATCCAATGTGTCTTTACATCCAAGGATGTTTTCTTGAATTAAAACTACCTGTACTGTTCCTACCTTAGAGGCAAAAAAGCTAGGTTCCTTATCTGTATAGCTGATTCCATCTATAATCCATTTGGTTTCCACTAGTGTGGTATCACTTACGGTAAGGTCTTTTAGTGTAATAGTAGTGCCTACGCAGGTATTGGGATTTTCACTGGAAAACGCAGCGTCAAGTGAAATAAGTTCTATGGTTTTTAGAGTGGTGTTTTTACATCCGTTTCTAGAGGTAATAGTAAGCCTTATCTGAGGCCTTTTTTGGTCTAGAAAGGTGTACGTTGCGGTCTCACCATAGAAAGTGTCTATGCTGCCTGGGTTAAACATTTCCCACATATATTCAGAGACTACAAGGGCATTCTGATTTTTAGCTCTGAAACGGATAGGGTAATTCACACATGTGGAGGTATACTCAAATTCTGGTTCTGGATAAGGGTCTACATAGATCGTATCAATAGGAGGTAGGGTATAGCTACAACCAAAGGTGTCATTAAGGATTAATAACGGTATAAATCTTCCTGGGATTTCATACGTGTGCGTATAGCTGGATTGATTTTCTATTACATTTCCGTCTCCCAAATCCCACTCATAAAAATTAGTACGTTCAGTTGTACTAGTGAAGTTTACTGTAAGTGGAACACAGCCTTTTTTCTTATCAAAATTGTAGCTTCCTACAGGGCCATTTACGATCACAAAATCGGGGTAAATTAATGAATCTTTACATCCGTAGTCGTCTTCTACAAAGAGTTTCACTGTAAATCTTCCAGCGGTTAGGTAAAGCTTACTTGGATTTTCTTCTATGGATGTAGACCCGTCTCCAAACTCCCAATAAAAGTCTACAATTTTACGGGAAATTGATGAACTCAAATTTTTGAATTGTACAAATACTGGAGGACAATCGGTTTCTAAGCTATCAGCATCAAAATCGGCATTTACTCGCTCTTTATTGATGTCCATGACTTGCGTAAATGAGGACACACATCCATGTGTATCCGTAATACTTAGCTTCACGTTATATACACCTGCATTAACGTATGTGACGGGTGCATTTTTAGCGGTACTGGTATCCCCATTTCCAAAGTCCCAATAGTAGCTGAAATCATCCGCATCAAAACCGGGAACCTCACTATTTAAGATGAATCTTTGAGAACTACAGTCGATAAATCTTCGTATTTTTATAGTAGCACTGGCAGGCCCATCTACCTTTACAGGAAACTCTTGTATTCCTCTACATCCATTGGTATCGATTCCTACTAAACGAACTACAGTGAAGTTGTTGGTATCTCTACCGGGCATGAAAAGAGTATCATTTATCAAATCCGTACTGGAAACCATAATTTTTCTTCCCTCTATTTCCCAATAAAGTGAGTCGTATGCGGAAGGATCACTCGTATTAGTTAGACGTATGGCCAATGGAGGACAGCTTCCACTACTGGCCACCGCACCCTCTACACTAGGTCCTGTAACCTTAAATGGCTTAGTTACTTCTTTCACACAGCCTGTTGGTTCTTGAGTGACGGATAGTGTGGCAGTATAATCTCCAGGGATTACTATCTGCCTAAATACGGAAGTACGATCCTCAATATACTCCTTATTTATGGTCCAATTGTACTTGTAAGTGCCTGTTAGTGTGCGTAATCGAAAAGCATTGAATACTAGATTAGCTGGAGCACATGGGTCACCTTCTAGTGTGAAGTCAGGTTCAAATTTTTCTGAAAATACGACTTCAGATTTGTCCAAATCTATACAGCCAGATTTATAATTTGTGGCATATAATGTAAGTGTAGAATTACCGTGAACTTCCCTTGTTAAGGTTACGGTACTATCGCTTGTTTTGATTTCTCCAAGCGTGGAGGATCGAATCACCCACCAGATACTATCCGCTCCTTTGCTGATGTCTCTAAAAGTTATAGAATCTAGGTTACACGGATTGTGTTTCGGAATTCTTATAAGTGCTAAAGGGTCTTTAATGTAAAATAACTCTGGCATTATAAGCGTATCCAAGCACATATTGTGTTCGGTAATCAGTGCGGCAGTATAGTCTCCAGAATTTTTTTTTACATATTGTCTGTAATGCTCGTCTTTTTCAGGATCATACTGAGAGAATGGAATGGATTTTTTAAGTGAGTCGCCGTCAAAATTAGCAGAGTCAGACGCGAAAACATGCCAGGTCAATGATTCTATTTTTGGATAAAGCAGGTTAGTAGTATTGGTAAGTACTAGTTGATCTCTATTGCAGAAACTATCTTTATTTATAGTAAAAGTTGGATTGGTCTTTTGCCCTATTCTAATTAGAATGGTATCTGTATTTGTACATCCATCGTCTGTAGTGATAGTCAGAACAACCTCAAACCTACCCGTATCTGTGTATTGATGTGATACAGTGTCTAGCAGAGAGGTAGTTATATTACCATCACCAAAATTCCATTCCTTGGCAGTGATTGCTTCTGTTATCTGTGACTGATCGTAGAAGTCTATAGTCTTAGGCACACATCCACCAGCGAAGTCAGACTCTAATTTCACATCTAAAGGCTTTATGTTGATAGCTATAGAATGAGTATCCTTGCATCCATACTGATTTTTGGATACTAAATGTAAGTTATACTCTCCGAAAGTAATGAAAGAATTGGCGTAATAAAGAGATGTACCTACCTCTAGACTGTCTAGGTACCAGATATCTGAAAGGCTATTCTTTGATTTTGATGTACTAGTAAAAAGAAAAGGAACGCTACAACTAGTAGTATCCGTATAGGTAAAATCAGCTGTAGGGTAATCTATAACTGAAATAAAGCTAGGTTTTGAAATTTGATCTTTACAGGCAGCATCTTTTTCCACCTTAAGTGTTACAGTATATGATCCAGGAGTGGTATAGATGTGTTTAACATTATATCCATTGGCCTGAGCAGTACCGTCTCCAAAATCCCAAGATGATTTAAGTCCTGCTGGTTGAGTTGTATTCGTAAAGAATACCTCAGAAGGTGCACAGATATTCTTTTTATCTGAAGTAAAATTGACTGCTATATTTCCAATTTTTATATAGTTAGCTCTTTGAAATTCCGAGCTACAGCCATTACTAGTAGTGATAGTTAGTTTAATAGTATAGGCGCCAGTGGAAGTATAGGTGTGACTTGGGTTTTGCTGTGTGCTGGTAGTGCCGTCACCAAATTCCCATAAATACGTGTCTCCAGATTTAGTCTTAGAACTTTGGTCTGTGAAATTTACAATAAACGGAGCGAGACAGTTAAAGGTTTCATCTGCTATAAATTTTATATCTGGTATCCTATCTACCTCTATGTAGTTGGTCTTGGATATTTTATCTGTACATCCATTTTGATCTGTTACTAGCAGCGATACATTAAATTTACCATCTGTACGGTAGGTGTGCGTAGGGCCTGAGGCAGTCACTGTGTTTCCATCACCAAAATCCCAAAGTGAGGAATATAAGGGAGCATCGCCAAGGATAGTGTTATTGGAGAAAGAAACAACAAGAGGGGCACATCCGAATAATGGTGTACCGCTTAGATTTGCCTTAGGATTTTTAAATACTGTGATGTAGCCTTGTACCTTTTTCTCATCCTTGTTACCGCTGGGATCAGTCACTTCCAGACTTACTTCATATACTCCTGGTTGGTAAAAGATTGCCTGTGGATTTTGCTTAGTACTCAGATTTCCATTACCAAACGACCAGCGATACCGTAGACCACTTCCAATGCTTTTATCTGAGAACTTTACAGTTACCGGTGAGCATCCAGAAATTATGTTAGAGCTAAAATCTGACGTAACTTGTCCTAGCACTACTTGTATGCAGAAGATAAAAAGAGATAGTGCAAAAATTAATCTGGTCTTCAAAATATAAAGTATTCCTAACAAAAGTAATGAATAGACGTATCATATCACAATAAAGTTGCCCCAGGAGTAATAGATTTTATATATCCTTGGTCCACTTTTAAATTCTTCCCTTCTGCAGCACCTTTTGCTAGCTTATCACATACTTCATTCTCTGCCACTCCACTGTGTCCCTTTACCCAATGAAATTTGACATTAAATTTTCCGTGTACACTTAGATATCTTCGCCATAGGTCTTCATTCGCTTTATCTTTAAAGTTCTTTTTGACCCAGTTAAATACCCAACCTCTCTCTATGGAGTTTATCACATATTTAGAGTCGGAGTAGATATGTACTTCCTTGTCTTTGGCAAAATCATTTAATAAACGCAGAGCTTCTATCACTGCCAATAGCTCCATTCTATTATTGGTGGTTTTTTGGAAACCTTCGCTTGCCGTTTTACGTATACTTTTATACGTAAGTACTACACCATATCCACCCGGCCCTGGATTACCTAAAGAGCTACCATCTGTGTATATGCTTATGATTTCCACGGTAGTTTATTGTGTTGTTTCAAAAGTAAAAGGTCGGCTACGAGAAAATTACTGCCTCCTATAAAAAGAAGGCTCTTATCTGGAGCACCTTGCTTTAGTATACGTTCATATGAGGTATCAAGGGCATCTTGTAAGTTAGTGTAAGTAGATGTTTCTACTCCATGTCTTTGAAAGGCGGTCTGTGCTTCGATAGCATTCATACCGCGTATTACATTTGGTTTCACCAATGCTATTGAACTGGCTTCCGGAAGCAATGGAATAATCGAATCTAAGTCTTTGTCGTTCACGAAACCTAGAATAAAATAAGCGTTTAATTGCAACTTGACTATCTCACTAGCTAGAAGTCTTATGCCTTCTTCATTATGTCCTACGTCACAGATTACCAGTGGTTTATGAGCAAGCTCTTGCCATCTGCCTTCAAAGGATGTGAGCTTACAAATAGTAAGTAGTGCTTCATGAGTTTTAGTCTCATCAGTAGGGAGATGATCTTGGTTTAAGGAGACACATTTCATAGCACATCCTATATTCCATTGTTGGTGTTTGCCTTTTAGATCAGTAGAATATACTGTATCAGTATAGCTATATATAGGAGCATTCATCTCCTTCGCTTTTTGCTGGATTACAGCTAGGGGAGAGGCGGCTATATTACCCGTGACTAAGGGTGCTCTTTCTTTTATGATTCCTGCTTTTTCACCAGCTATGAGTTCTATGGTGTCACCGAGCATGTCCTTGTGATCATATCCTATCGAGGTAATGATACTCGTGAGTGGGGTGATGATATTAGTACTGTCTAGTCTTCCTCCTAATCCAGTTTCTATGATCGCAATATCTACTTTTTGCTCAGCAAAGTAACTGAAGGCCATAGCTACAGTGATTTCAAAAAATGAAGGCTGTATTTCTTTTATCAGATGAGCAATAGATGCCGTAAATGAAATTACAAATTCTTTACTACACAGCTGACCATTTAGCTTTATTCGCTCTCTAAAGTCTATTAGATGAGGAGAAGTGTAGAGTCCTACTTTATATCCATTTTTTTGGTAAATGGCGGATAGTATATGAGAGGTAGACCCTTTACCATTCGTACCAGCTATGTGAATAGTCTTAATTTTTTTTTGTGGATTGTCTAGTGCATCACACAGTTGTATGATATTAGTAAGGTCTTTTTTAAATGCAGATATACCTATACGTTGGTACATAGGTAGCTTGGTGAAGAGGTGTTCTAGCGTTTCCTCGTAGGTCACAGTGAAGTGGCTTTAGTTTAGTTTAAAGGTAAAGTTAACGTATCCACAACCACCTGAACTTCCCGTATTATTACTGAACTTAAATTTCTTCAGTGCAGTTGTTGCATTTTGTCTAAGGGTCAGGTTCGAAGTTGTTTCAGGATTACGATCAGGAGAATACTTAATACTGCTGGGTATTACATTTCCGAGTTCGTCTACACATACTTTCAGCCGTACTACGCCTTTTTCTTGAACTCCACCTTTCGGCTGAGATACTGCAGCTATAGAGAATCCTCCTATACCTCCATATATGCCAGGACCTATTGCCGGGCCGTCTCCTGTACCTCTTCCTGTTGTTCCCGTTCCTCCAGTGCCTTCAGGTCCTCCTGTTGGTTTGCCATCTGGTTGGCCATTATATCCACCTCGGTCATCGCTGCTACCATTTTTTCCGTCACCAGACTTATCTCTGCCAAAAAGATCTTTGGCATTGGGTGTTTTTACTTTTTCAGTCTTTTGGGTAGGTTTTTGCTGTTCAGTAGGCTTGACTGTTGGCGTAGTTACTTTGGGTTTAGTCTTAGCAGTAGGTTCTGTTTTTTTGACCACCGGGGCTTCATCTACGTCACTCGTCAGTTGATTTTCAGGGGTATACTCTTCTTCTAGGGGAGGAGTGTAGGCTTCTTCTTGCTCAGCTGCACTGTTATCTGGACCTCCATTGTCTGGATTCCCTAGACTAATTGCTACACCTCCACTGGGTTCTAGTTCATCTTCAGTTTCACCACAAGAAAACATTGCTAGTAGAAGAATGAATAGAAAAATTAAAGCATAGAAAGTAACGGTACCTATTAGTGCCTTTTTATCTTCTTCTCTGTGTAAATCTACCATACCATTACTACTGTAAAATGTTATTATTTACTTAGACCCGTCTAGGGCTAAGACAACCTTGGCACCCAGCTTATCGGCTAGCATAACTACATTCATTACATCTTCATAACGAATATCTTTATCTCCTCGTATACTTACGGTAGCCTCAGGTGCCGTGGTTAATACTTCTTGTAGCACAGAAGGTAAACGTTCGTAGGTAGTTTTTTTATCATCTACCGCGTAGTCTAGGTTTTTATCGACCGATACTACGATTACTTTATTGATGGGATTTACATTATTGACTCCCTTAGGCAGCACTAATTTTAATGCTGGGTCTTTTACTACGGAGCTTATGATGATAAAGAAAATGAGCAACAGGAATACAATATCCGTCATGCTGGATGCATTGAATTCCGTATTTATTTTGCTGTTTTTTCTAAGATTCATAGTTATGCTGGTTCGTGTAGAATGTCCAAGAACTCTACGGATGTAGCTTCCATCTTATAGACTACTTTATTAATCATACTGCTAAGTAAGTTGTAGGATATATAAGCGAAAATACCTACTACAAGACCTGCTACTGTGGTCATCATAGCCTCACCTATGCCACCACTTAGAAGATCTGCGGTGATTTGTTGTCCTGCATCTTGCATTTGGTTAAAGGTCCGTATCATACCTGTTACGGTACCTAAGAAACCGAGCATAGGAGCAGCACCGGATATAGTTGCCAGTATGGCCATTCCTTTTTCCAGTTTGTATACTTCTAGTTTTCCTACGTTTTCTACAGCTACGCTTATATCTTTAAGCGGCTTACCTATTCTACTCAGACCTTTTTCTATCATTAGTCCTATAGGAGTACCTTTATCGTGACACAGTCTCTGAGCTCCTTTTAGATCTCCATCCATTACCATTTCTTTTATACCTCCCATAAACTTAGAGTCTAGTGATCCAGCTTTTTTGATAGTAAGGTATCTTTCTATGGTAAGATATACTGCTATTACACTCAGTATACCTATAGGAATCATAACTATACCTCCTTTCCATATTAGACTCAGTACGTCTAACCCTCCGCCGCTTTCAGTAGTAGATAGTGTATCTGATATTACATTGCCACCTTCTACAAGTTGAAGTAGTATACTCATATTATTTCTGTTTGATAACTAATTTTTGGTTCAGTTTATTTTGCAAGAGATTTGTATATTCATTGGCCAATGATTCATTGGTGAACGAAATAATAAATACTTCAGTACTTCCGGCATCATTTACAGTCATCTCTGCGGTACTGTATTTTTCTAAAAGCTTATCGGTAAGATCAGTAGCCTCTTTTGTGTTAGCTACTTGAGCATAGATCCCGTAAGATAATACATGTGGGTTACTACTTTTTGTCTCTACTGTACGGGGAGAGTCCAGTAGAGATGCTATTGCTAGGGTATTCACTTCTGCCTGATTTGCTCCACGTTCAAAATTAAACATGGTCAAGACCATTGCTACTAAAAACAAACTTCCAAGAATATTTACTATACCTAAAGTAGAGATACCTTCTCTTGCATTTGAAGCATTTGTATTACGCTCTGCTTTTTTATTCTGAAGAGCTATATTTTTCATTTTTCGTTCTGCTTTTACTCCCAAAACTTCTTTTTTAGTTACTACTGGATTCTGTAGTTTTACAGGAGATTGTGCTACAATAGTAGCAGGAGGTACTACTGCTGGGATATTTGCTGTAGCTGGAGTAGTATACTCTATAGTCTTGAGTCGAAGCTTTGGTAAGCCAAATGATGCGGTATCAAAATTAACAGAGAGATACGGCACGAATACCAGTTTTTTTTCTGCAGTGAAATAGAAAGTACCTATTTCTGGTATTTCTACATTTCGTTTTACATTGAGTACTTCCCATAGTGACTGTATGTAGTTATTTATATGTGTTACACCTGTGTCATATGAGCAGCCATACTGTATACTTATATGATTAGCTAAAAGACCATCATTATTTACAATTTGTCTATTGAAGGAAACTACTTTCTGACGTGGAGTAGCATATTTTGCAATTTCATTGCATTCAGCATTTTTCTCATTCACTAAAAAAGCTCCAAAGCCAGGTAGTATCACACAGCTGTGTTTATAGAGTAAAAATGATATTTTATTTGCCAAATTCATTCGTATGCAATATTACTAAATATGTACGTTAAATTAAATTCTAATTCATTAAAGTGAAAAGGTAACTCCAGCCAATACATTTAGACCTTGAGCTCTATAAAAATTCCATAGTTCATAGCGTTGGTTTAAGATATTATTTACGTTTATGAATCCACTTATATTCGTCTTGTACCGGTACTCCGCACCTAAATTTATATCATTGATGGCAGCCAGTGAATACTCTCTTCCGCTTAGGTCTCTTGCTTTTCTGCTGCTCGTAGCAAAGTATCCGCCATTGACATAAATTTTATCCGCTATCCTAACTGTTGTGAAGAGGGACGCATCATAGGTAGGCATATGCCAAGCTTCGTTCTCCTTATTTGGCTGATAGGAATAGAAGTTTCCTCTAAATCCTAAGTCTATGTTTTGATTCACATCAAACTTAACCTCACCGGATATGGTAGTTCTGTTTAAATCGTCATATACAGTAGTGAAATTCCTTAATGTATTGGTATCGTTAATGAAGAAGTATTGGTCTTGAATAATTTCATGCTGAAGTTTTACGCCAAACTCTATAAAACGCTTGAAACTACCATTCATGCCGCCATAAAACTGAAACCCTCTTGGATTGGTATAGTTAGTATTGTTCCCAAGAAACAGATTCTCATAACTCAACGAACGCAGTGTATTCTTCTGTAGTTCACCGGTTATGCCGAGGTATGCACGCAATTTTTCGGGTACTATATAGGTTTCTGCTTTCACGAAAGGAGCGGGGTAAATTACATTAATACTCCCAAAATCATTTAAATAATTCATAGTAATACCTAGGTCGATTGTATATTTTTTCAGATCGAACTCATAGTGCGGACGGATATCAATAAATAGTCTGTCGTAAATGGTACTTTCTGTAAGTGTAGTATACACGGCTCCTAAGTCTATATGAAGTTTTCCTTTGCCTAGTTTGAAGGTACTGATATTACTAGCACGGATAGTGTTCTCGTTTTCACCTAATTTATCAAATAGATTGAAATCAAAATCAAGTATGTTTTCTATTTTTTTCTTTTTTATTGTCCATTCCGCAGTAGCGTTTATGTCATTGTAAATCTGATTGATATCTCCTAACTCAGCAAGATTAGCCGTATCCTCTAGATAGCCATAGTAATGCACTACATTTCTCTGATAGTCTATATCTGCATATAAATCATTTCCTTTTTCTCTTAGGCCAAATGCTTTGATTCTATTCTGACTAAATAGAGCCTGATTGGGGTTTTTAGATGAGCTAGCGGCATGGTGTTTTACCTGAAGTCCATAGGTATAGTATTTATCTTGCGTATTGTATATGTTAGCATCTAGGTAACTGGTCAGGTAATTTCCTCCACCTATTTCTATATAATTATCAAATAGATACTCAGTAGGTTCTTTTTTTATAAAAATAGGGTTGATAGCTGTGTAGACGGATTTCGGTTTATAAGCGATGTTAGGAAAAATATAGTTGTAGGCAGGTATATCTACTTTTGGCTCCTCTAAGGTAGGTTGGATATCTATCTTTTTAGACTCTGCTACGTCAGGTATGTAGGAGGTATACGACACTACGTCTTCAAGCGTACTATCACTCGTAGTCTGTGCAAAAGTGCAATAGGACGTAAACAAGAGTGCAAATATTAATGGTGATTGTCTCAATGTGGTAGTTGTATACATTAAATTATCTAACGAATTTACGCAGCTTAAAGTACATCAGTGTTGGCTAAATGCCATTTATATCAACACCTTTTCCAATAGTTGCGTGGTTAATGTCATTAGTATATATTTGGTAAAATAAGTTTAGATAATAATAATGTCAAAGAACGAAAATGCAGATAAGTTAAAAGCTCTTAAGATGACCATCGATAAGCTCGAGAAGTCATACGGAAAAGGAGTAGTGATGAAAATGGACGATAGCGTTGTAAAGATAGACTCTATCTCTACAGGATCTCTTGGCCTAGATATAGGTTTAGGTATAGGCGGTTTTCCTAAAGGTAGAGTCATAGAAATATACGGTCCTGAGTCTTCAGGTAAGACTACGCTGGCTATGCATTGTATAGCTGAAGCTCAAAAGAAAGGTGGAATCTGTGCGTTTATAGATGCAGAGCATGCTTTTGATAAGTTTTATGGAGAAAAGATTGGTATAGATACAAATGAATTACTTATTTCTCAGCCAGATGACGGAGAGCAAGCTTTAGAAATAGCAGATAACTTGATACGATCAGGTGCTATCGATGTGATTGTAATAGATTCTGTGGCGGCACTAGTGCCTCGTGCAGAGCTAGAAGGAGATATGGGAGATTCTAAAATGGGTCTTCATGCTAGACTAATGTCTCAAGCACTTCGTAAGCTTACAGGGACTATCAATAAGACAGGATGTATCTGTATTTTTATCAATCAGCTTAGAGAGAAAATAGGAGTGATGTTTGGTAATCCTGAGACGACTACGGGTGGTAACGCTCTTAAGTTTTATGCTTCTGTACGTATAGACATACGTAGAATAGGAAGTATCAAGGATGGAGTAGACATTATCGGAAATAGAGTGAAAGTAAAAGTAGCTAAAAATAAGGTAGCACCGCCGTTTAGAGTGGTAGAGTTTGATATCATGTATGGCCAAGGGATCTCTAAAGCAGGAGAAGTGGTAGACTTAGGTGTAGAGAATAACATAATTCAAAAAAGCGGTAGTTGGTTCAGCTATGGTGAAACAAGACTTGGTCAGGGTAGAGACTCTGTAAAGCAACTCCTATTAGATAATCCAGAAATGATGGATGAAATAGAAGGTAAAATATTTGACATTGTCAATGGAGTAGAACCTGTAGTTATAGAGCAGGCAGCTGCAGAGTAATTTTTTTACTACATATTCTTTTGGATAGTGGTATTTCAGGACTAGAGAGTTAATAAAAATAAAAAAGCCTCCCCATTATTGGGAGGCTTTTTATAAGTCTAGATTTACCTATTATCCGTATAGTTTCCTTGAAATTTTCTGTAAGGAGCCGCTATATACATCATCATAAGTCTACTCATCCTAAAAGACATAGGCGAGGTAACTAAGGTATATGCGATTACGGTACTTATATACCACGTTAGATTAACATCGTCACTTAGTGAAAAGAAGAAAAACCCAATTATAATGAAAGACGCAACGCTGTATGCATAACTAAAGTACATCGCTCCCCAAAAAAATCCTGGTTCACTTTCATACTTAACTCCACAACAACTGCAACTTTCATTCATTTCTCTGAATTTTTTCAGATTGGTACCACTGTGTGTAAATACATCACCCTTTCGACATTGAGGGCACTTACCTTTTAAGAATGCAAGTACAGCACTCATTATACTTTGACCTTACGCTTATAATACCAAGCTCCACCTATAGCAGCTATTGCTAGGTACGGTGTGGCAAGAAGATAAATGATACCGTCATTGAGTCCTTTTCCTTTTGCATCAGCGTTTTTCATATTACTTTCTACTGATGCTTTACACATTGGACATTGAGCTTCTGCAACTATCGAAATTGCCGCTACTAGAAAAAAGGTGAAGATTAATTTTTTCATTACTTCAAAGATAGCATAAGATTGTGCGTGAGTATGTATGAAAAAGAAGTTTTGAATGTGACTAGGGTTACTTTGGATTTCTTCTAATTTCACACGCTGTAAAACCATTATTTCATAACCTAAACCTCGTAGAAATTCAAATGAGTTAATTCTGTTTTGATTATCCCACAGCTCACAGTGTTTTACGGGTTTGCAGCGTTTTGGTATTTTTTTGCCACCTACAAATAATTCAGACTCAAAGTTTTCTACGTTTATTTTTATAGCAGTTATCTGTAGACCTTCTAGTTTTTTTGGGCATCGAGCGTGTAGCACATAGTCTTATGAATAGCTACACGATTAAACTCCGTCATCTTTTCATTCACCACGTGACTCAATCCTTGTTTTTTTACGCCATCTATTATAGGTAGCACTATCTCTATTTCACGGTCCTTATTGTCAAGAGCATTTTGTAATAGATGCATATTGGGGAGGTTGTACTTATTCTTTACTCGTTCTATTATGCCCATAGTATTGGGCATAGGTTCAAATGCATAACAAAGCTTAGCTCTTTACCCATATAAAACGACATTGGGCCTAAGTTAACACCTATGTCTAAGCACGGTGCTGTGCCCTTTAATTAGATTCAAAAATGGGAAAAGTCATTTTTGTGTTTATCCATTTTTAGTGTACGGAACCTATAAAGTGTCACAAGTATCTATGGTAACCCAGTATATTTAGTAATATACGTTGGATTAAAGCTTTCATACTATGCGAACTGGTAGTATGGAGAAATCATTACGTAAACGATTACACCAGTAACCGCTACATACAACCAGATAGGGTAGGTGAAACGTACTATTTTTTTATGCTTGTCTATTTTACCTGTAAGAGCATACCAGAATGACAATAGAATTAAAGGTAGTACTGCTGCAGCTAAAGGGATATGTGTTAGAAGCACGATGTAATAAGAGGTTTTTAGTATTCCCCCGCCTCCGTAGCTTGTCTCTGGCACAAAGAAGTGATAAATGACATAGCTGATCAAGAATAACGCCGATAAACCAAAGGTGGTCAGATTTATTTTTTTATGTAAGGCAACTTTACCTGCCTTTATAGCTCTCAACGAAAATATAAGTAATACGGCACACGTTCCATTGATAATGGCGTGAAACAATGGCAATTTATATATGAAGGCTGGAAACGTATCTGGAGGACTAAGAACCCGTTTGTTTAATAAAACTACAAGTAGAAATACGACCACAGAAATAGTCATTGCTATCCTGAAAAAGGCTTTATCGCTTAAGTTATTCATCTTCTTTTCGTTGGTTATCTTTATAGGTTTTGAGCAAGAAACGTGCATCTTTAATTAGTTCCATTACCTCTGTGATTTTTAGTCCATTATAAATACCTCTTACCTGAAAGTCCTTATCTATTAACATGATTTTCTCACTGTGTATAAAGTCATTAGTATCTGGCACCTCCTGTATCACTGCTTTGTAGCTGTCTCTAGCCAGGTGATAAATAGTACTTTTTTTTCCTGTTAAGAATTTCCATTGCTTATCGTTTGCTTCAAACTTATCTGCATAAGCACGAAGTATGGCTACACTATCATTATGAGGATCCACCGTATGAGATATGAATAGTACATCCGTGCTGTTCTCTAGTTTTTGTGACGCTATTTTCATATGCCCATTTATTATTGGGCATACATCAGGACAACTTGCAAAGAAGAAGTTACTTATAAAGACTTTATCACCTATAGAATCTCGTGTGAATATTTCTCCGCTTTGATCTATGAGTGAAAAGCTGTCAATGATATAAGGTACTTGTATACCTAACTCGTCTGAGGAATATACAGGTAACTCGTGATAACCGAATTTAGAATTTTTTAATAAGATACCAAAGAGTACAGGAAGGACTAATATTAGACTTATTACAGATACTACTAGTATTCTGCGGCCAGTAGATTGTTGCATATAAATAGAAGGATTAAGACCTTAAATTGTTCCCCAAAAGTTCCCTTCATACATCATCCATACGAGAAAGAAGATGATAAAAAACATTGGAGCTATTATCATAGTTGCAAGACCGAGTTTTTCGTGCTTCATGTGCATAAAAGTACCTACGATATAGATTGCTTTCACAATACCCAGTAGTACAAAAGCGAAAGCTCTTCCTAACACATACTCTGTAGGGATAAGAAAGTAAAGTATAACATCCACTATCGTAAGAAATAGTAGAATCCAAAAGGTCTTTTTAATATCGGCTGTACCGTGAGTATCTGGTTCTGGTACCCATGTAGTCGGATCGTATTCTTTAGAAGAGATATCAGTATTTGGTTGTGAAGACATAATTTAAAAAGTTTATATTTTTTCGTGAATAATTTGCTCTCAAAAAGAGTTAGATAAGGTAAAAGAAAGTGAATACAAATACCCACACTAAGTCTACAAAGTGCCAATATAAACCAACTTTTTCTACCATTTCATAGTGCCCCCTTTTGGCATATGTTCCTCTTAAGTTGTTGACATAAACAATTATATTGAGCATTACACCCGAAAACACATGAAAACCGTGAAATCCAGTTACCCCAAAGAATAGTGCTGCAAATGCTGGAGGACCATATGGATTGGCATACATCCTAGAACCTGCAGTAATAAAATTAGTCCATTCCCAAGCTTGGCATCCTAAGAACATAAAACCTCCTATAATGGTATAAAGCATCCATTTACTGACTGCTTTCTGATCTCCTCGTTGACCAGCTTCTACACCAAGTACCATAGTCACACTACTCAAAATGAGTATGAGTGTCATCAAACTGACAAATATCAGAGGTAAATGAAGACCGTGGGCAAAAGGGAAGTGATTGAACACTAAATCAGGTGATGGCCATTGTAATTCGTTAAAAACACCTAAATCTCTCATTGCTGGAATAAAGTGTTCTACGTGACCTGTGGCGTGTGCTGCTGCTTCACCGACGGCATTTGTAACTTCCGGAGCAAACTTGCTTTGCACATCATCAGCAAAACCTATATCTAGGCTTTCTATCTGTTGTATATCTGGAGAAGGATAGCTATACCGTATTGCACCGTAGGCTATAAGTAGAGACGAGAATGTAAATGCGTCTGATAATAGAAACACCCACATCATGAGTTTTCCGTAACTTACATTGAAAGGGGAGTTACCTCCACCCCAAGTGCTGGGTTTTGATATAGTTTGTGTAGACATTGGTTAAAAATCTGGTGCCAAATATAAAAAGAAATATAAGTAAACCCACAACAGTCCGATAAAGTGCCAATAAGTATTGCACATACTTAACTGAAGTGTGTTTTTCTTGTGTACTTGTGAGTTGAAAGTCCTAAAAAGCATAACGATTAAGTAAATTAATCCTGCTAAAATATGTGCTAAGTGTATAGCAGCAATTGCTATCAGAAAGGATGCTGATACTTTATCTCCTTCTTTAGGGTTGACAAAATGTAGACCGTCACCTGACATTTGTAACCAGCCTAAATACTGTGATATTATAAACGCTACGCCTAGAATAATTGTAAGGAGTAAACCTATTTTAACACCATTTATTTCGTCTTTTTTTGCAGAACGATAAGCATATATCATAGTGATACTGCTAATTAAAATAAGACAGGTAGAGTATAAAAATACTGCTGGCAATTCAAAATTAAACCAATTACCGTCGCCCTTACGCACTATATAAGCACTGGTAAGTCCAGAAAATAGCATAAGTATACCAAGCAATAAAAGCCACAGGCTAAATTTTTTAGGATGGACTCTCCCTTCGTATTCTAATTCTTTTGTCATACTTATTATATTTTGTCTATCAGTAACACTACGAGCACCAAAGGGTTGTAAACTATAGAAGCAAACATTAATGTTTTAGCATCTTTTATAGAAAGTGATTTGTATAATCGGGCAGCAACTATGGTAAGTGCTATAGCACTGATAGCAAGTAAAACTACACTTAGTATTCCACTCATACCTACATAGTAAGGCAATATACTTATAGGAATCAAAATGGCAGCAGATATAAGGATAACTAAGGCTGTAGATTTAGATCTCCCAGATTTTAGCGGTAGTAATCTATATCCGGCTCTATTATAATCATCATCTAACACCCAAGCAATAGCCCAAAAATGTGGGAATTGCCATATAAACTGGATCAAAAATAATATACCTGCTACAGCAGAAAACCGTCCAGTGGCAGCTACCCATCCCAATAAGGGTGGAATAGCTCCTGGGATAGCACCAATATATACGGCTATACTAGAGACTCTTTTTAGTGGAGTATATATAAAAGCATAACTTATTAGTGATCCTATCCCTAACAAGGCAGCATAGGTATTGAGATAGTAACCTAAAAGATAAATACCTATGATTCCTGTTACTGTACAAAATATAGCAGCTTCGAACACTCCCATTCTGTTTTGAGCTAAAGGTCTGTTTTCTGTACGCGTCATCAAGATATCGTAATTCTTTTCTATTATCTGATTCAGCCCATTAGAAGAAGCTACTACTAGAAAACCACCAATAGCAAGCGCGAGTAACTCTGTCCAATTCAATGTGCCTGAATAGCCAATTAAATAACCGAATATAGATGAAAGAACCACAGTGAAAGTGAGCCTAAACTTTATGAGTTGATTATAGTCTTGTAGCTTGGCTTTTATGCCTATAGATTCAGTATGTATACTGGCTGATTTCAATGTGTTATTTGTGCTGTTTTTTAACGTTTATAAATGAACTGCAAATATAAAACTGTAGTATGAATATACCTGCACCTAAACTTATATGGAACAGTTTTGAAATAGATGCACTGAATTCTAAAAGTGCAAGAGGTCCCCATAGCATCTGTCCTATAGATAACAGCATAACCCATTTAATATAAGTGCTTAATTCACTGCTTTTTGGTAGTTTTATATATTGATAAATGCTGACTAAGAGTACCAAAGCACCCAATATGGCGTGCCACTGAAAGGTAGGATACATTGCATCAATTCTCTGTACAGTAGTAGCTATAGGAACGACCATGTCATATAGTTCACGCACTTCTGCTCCTAATACCACCTGTACAGTACTTAAAATTAAAACTAAGATTCCAATTCGTTTTGTAGTTTGGTCTATATCTGTAATGTCTTTTTGTATGGCGTATCTTCTTGCAAGTATAAAAAAAGAGATACTCGCAAAAGCAGCGATGAAGTGTATGGTAACTATTCCGCCCAATAAGTTACTATTTACTACTACGGCTCCGAGCAATGCATTGACAAAAACAAAAATAAACCCTGCCAAGGTGAACCAAAATACTTTGGGATTTTTTCGCAGATATTTTATGCTTAATAGGAAACATATAAATACAATAATACCGGTAAGAGCGCCCCATAGTCTGTTTATGTATTCTACGTAAGCTTTTACTACATTAAATTGATGTGTTTCTTGAAGCTGGCCGTTTTCTCTAATTTCTTGTGCTTTTTTTTCTAAGCCTATGACATCTAGTAATGCTGTAAACCTCTTAGTCTTAATTATACGCTGTTCTTTAAAAAACTCCTCATAGTTACTGGGTAAATCTGATTCTGAAATAGGAGGGATGTACTCACCAAAACATTTTGGCCAGTCGGGACATCCCATGCCACTACCGGTGCTTCTCACTAGTCCACCGATCACAAAAAGCATAAAGATTAGAAAGGTAGATAACCAATTAAGTTTTAGGTATGAGTTACTCGTTTGCATTTGTTTAAAATAATATCTGTGTAGCAAAAAAAAGCCGTAACCAAATTAGTTGGGTACGGCTTTTAGTGTGCACTACTTATGCAATGCGTGGTTTAAACCAATCTCGTAGTAGTGTAAAAAAAGACGTTCTTTCTATCACTGGCTCATCACTAGTAGATGGAGAAGTTATTTTCTTTGTTTCAAAGAGCTCGATTTCTTGATCTTCATCAGGTACATTCTGCATTTTGAAATCTTCCTCATAAGCTGGATTACTGTAATCATATGCCCACCTGTACACTGTAGGTATTTCTCCTGGCCAGTTACCGTGTATTCTTTCTACAGGGGTTGTCCACTCCAACGTATTTGCTTGCCAAGGGTTTTGACTAGCTTTCTTTCCAATGAAGATACTGGAGAAGAAATTATATATAAATACCAACTGTGCTAGGCCACCTAAAATAGCAGCTAGGGTCATAAGTACATTTACATCTGCCCAAACACCATACTCAGGAAGCAATGTGAATGCATAATATCTACGCGGTACACCGGCTAATCCCATAAAGTGCATAGGAAAGAATACCAAATATGCAGATGTGAATGTTAACCAGAAGTGTATGTAACCTAAAGGCTTATTCATCAATCTTCCAAACATTTTTGGGAACCAATGGTATATGCCAGCTAGCATACCAAATATAGCAGCACAGCCCATAACAATATGGAAATGACCTACTACAAAGTAGGTATCGTGTAGTTGAATATCTAGGGTAGCATTTCCTAAAAATATACCAGTAAGACCGCCAGATATGAAGAACGAAACAAGTCCAATAGCAAACATCATAGCATTGGTAAATCGTATATTTCCTCTCCACAATGTAGCAAGGTAATTAAACGTTTTGACAGCTGATGGTACGGCTATAATCAATGTAGTAACCAAAAATACTGCACCTAGTAGCGGATTCATTCCTGTGATAAACATATGGTGTCCCCATACAACAAAGGAGAGAAATGCAATACCAAGTAAAGATATAACCATAGCGGTGTAACCGAAGATAGGCTTTCGTGAGTTTATTGCGATCACTTCTGAAGTAATACCAAGTGCTGGCATTATAATAATGTACACCTCTGGATGACCAAGAAACCAAAACAAATGTTGAAATAACACTGGACTACCCCCTGTATGTTCCAGCGCTCCTGCAGAACCTAAATATATATCTGAAAGGTAAAAGCTTGTACCAAAACCACGATCGAATACCAATAATAGTGCTCCGCCTAGCAATACTGGAAAAGCTAGAAGACCTAGAACAGCAGTAAGGAACAGTGCCCAAACTGTAAGTGGAAGTCTGGTCATAGACATTCCTTTAGTTCTCATATTTAATACGGTACTTATATAATTGATACCACCTAATAGTGAAGAGGCGATGAACAATATAATAGCGGATAACCATAATGTCATGCCCATACCAGATCCTGGCATGGCCTTAGGCAATGCACTCAATGGAGGGTAAATAGTCCACCCACCAGATGCTGGTCCTGTCTCTACAAATAGAGAAGAAAGTAAAACGATACTACTTATGAAGAAGAACCAATAGGAAAGCATATTCATAAAGGGTGATGCCATATCCCTGGCACCTATCTGTAACGGTAGCAGTAGATTAGCAAAAGTACCACTAAGACCAGCGGTAAGCACGTAAAACACCATTATAGTGCCGTGCATAGTAACTAAGGCCATATAGTATCCTGCATCTAGTCTGCCATCTGGAGCCCATTTGCTGCCGAATAACCATTCTAGTATAGGGAATAATGTGTCTGGATAAGCTAACTGCAGACGAAATGCAATGGACATTCCCATTCCAATAAGTCCCATAATTATACCTGTAATTAAAAATTGCTTTGAGATCATCTTATGATCCATACTAAAGACATACTTCGAGATGAAGCTTTCTTTATGATGGTGATGCTCTTCGGTGTGTGCGTGTGCTACTACTGTACTCATTTTTTTAATTTGCTCTTATAAATTAATTTAATGCTACTGTTTCAGTACCTTCTTCAGTACTTTCTGTTTCCGCGTTGTCAGTTTCTTTAGATTCCTCTTTCTTAACAAACAAACCTGCTTGTTCGTTCATCCACTTGTCATAAGATTTTTGATCTTCTACCACTATCTTCATTTTCATGTTGAAATGAGCATTGCCACATATCTTATTACATACTAAATAGTAATCAAATTCAGGATCTCCTTTTATAGCTCTCATGTCTTCCGTACTCCGTATTGGTTTGAATGTAAATTCAGTAGGAAGTCCTGGCACTACGTTCATCTGAGCTCGGAAGTGAGCTAGGAAAGCTGAGTGTATAACATCTCGTGCTCTGAACTTTAAAGTTACCAACTGATTATTTACTAGGTGAATTTCTCCTACTACTTGGTCATCATCACCTTCTCCAGTAAACATACTGCCCTCTTCTACTTGAAGAGCTCCGTTAAGACGCTCTATCTGTGTGTTTCTGGCTCTTATAGTAAGTCTTAGATCATCTTCTACTTCTCCATTTTCATACGTGGCTATCTTCCTGAGTTGAGATTTTCTTTCATCATCTACTAAGCCGCCTAGTCCAGATTTTAACACTGCTAGTTCTTTAGGTATTCTTGCTATAGCTGCTTCCATAGCTATTATATCTTCTTGTAATTCTGTGATTAAACCAGTAGCATGTTCTTTATTGGCAACACCTAATGGATTCATACCGTTGATGAGATTATAATTAGCTTTACCTAATTTACCATCCTCACCTGGATATCTGGCATTCCAGCCAAATTGATAAGCGAATACTTCGATATGTTTTGAGTCTTCACTTGCATTGTTTCGTAGAATTTCATTCCACATTTTGAATCCTCCAGAAACTAAAACAGTTAAGACAACAGCAGGTATTAATGTCCACACATATTCTAAGTTGTTATTATGAGAGAGAAAATAAGCTTTTCTTCCTGGTTTTTGTCTGTACTTGAACGAAAAGAAAAATAGAAGAAACTGTGTTATGAAAAATACTGGTAAGGTAACTATCCAAGTCCACCCCATCATTCGGTCAAGTTCTATTCCATGTTCAGATGCTGATCCTATCTCAAACAATGAATATTGGTTATGTATGGAATACTCATAAATAGATAATCCAAAGAAACCGACTAGGAAGACTAGCATCATATATGCATTTATGTTATTCCAATTAACGATTTCTTTTCCGGTAATGTTAGAGACAAGCTCTAATATACCAAAGATCATCAAAATGATAACGAATACTATAAGCACCATCAAGGCTATAGCCCAATTTATATTGTTAAAAAGAGAATCACTAACAGGAGCTATTGCGTCTGTGCCAGCTGATTCAACAGCTACAGGAGCGTCTCCATCTCCTCCATTATCTATCCACATCACTATAGAGGTGATTTCTTTGTCACTTAGGTTTTCGAAGATGTTCATAGCAGCACCATTATACTCATCGTATATTGCTTTTGCTCGTACATCTCCTGATTTAATAAGCTTTTGGTTATTTTTTATCCAGGCATTTAACCAAGTGTAATCTTCTTCGTACTTATCTACTACTCCAGCTAAAGCAGGACCTACTACTTTATTGTTTAAAGCATGACAAGAAGCACAATTAGCCTGAAAAAGAAGACTACCTTCTTCTATGCGGGCATCTGTACCTTCCTCACCGGCTATAGGTCTAGTAAGATTATTCTTGTAGCCAAATGATTGCTGAATAAAAAGCAATCCTACTACTAATAAGAACCACTTGGTGTGTTGTTTAAATCTAGATAACATCTAATTAATCTCTTTTCTTTGAGTTGAATTTATGGTGGCGCAAAAATACTTTGTATTTTATATTAACATAACACCTTAGGGACAAATAGTGCACATTATAAAAACTTTTTAGACTGTATATAAATAGAGCTAAAAATGAATGACCTGAAACACAAAAAGAGGGGAAACCCCTCTTTTTGAAACCAAAAACTAAAACTAAAATATAGTTAATGAATCTCTTTGACTCATAACCACTTCAAATGTAATTTCTATTAGGCTTTTGATGTGTCACAACCTAGTCATATCAAGGGATTGATAAATGTTATCAATTAAATAGTTTGATATACCTTTTGATATTGATCTAATAATTTTCCGGAATCAAAATGATGTAAACGTTCACTTATATTTTCTTCATACGTAGCTCGCTTAACAGGGTCCAAAAGCACATTTAAACAAGTGATTATTTCTTCTTTTTTAAGTGGATTAAAGTAAATAGCTGCATTTCCGCCTACCTCTGGCATACTGCTGACATTAGAAGTAGCCACAGTCTTACCATGTGTAAATGCTTCTAATATTGGTATTCCGAATCCCTCATATTCAGATGGGTAGATACAGAAAACACATTTTGCATACAATAAGCCTAAGGTATCGTCTGAGACGTCGGTCATTAATGTTATATTATTTGTCGCATTTGAAGCATTGAGAACTTTCGCATAAGTATCACCTTTTCTACCGGCTATGACTAAGTGAGTATCTGTCTCTATATTTTTATACGCACTCACTAAGTTAAGAAGGTTTTTTCGTTTAGTAAATCCGCTGACACATAATATATAGTTCGTTTTAGTTGGGTAAGCGTATTCATCCTTTGTGTAAGATCTGCTAGATTTCACACTTAGCGGAATTACTTTTATTTTATCACCGCTAGTATTTAGAATATTTATGAGATCATCCTTTGTTTGATAACTTGGTACTATTATAGTGTGAGCGTATTTTATTGCGTAATTAAGTTTTGCTTTATAAATCAGTTTGTCAATGCTATTATAATATTCTGGATACCTAATGTTTATAAGATCATGTATTGTGACTACTGTTTTTATAGTAGTGCGGTGTATCCCAAATGGGATCTCATTACTCAGTCCATGGTACACTTCAATACCGTCATCTAACAAGTCTCTAACGATATTTCGGGATCTCCATAATGAAGAGAAAAATCGCAGTATTCCTTTTGGGCTATGTACAGGTAACGTATGGGTACGTGGGGAAGTATGATATAAGTGATACTCGTCCTTGTTTAAGTTTTGAAGTCCGTCTATTAGCCACTTAGAGTAGTTTCCTAATCCAGTTTTGTTATTGAAATAGCGTTTTGCATCAAAACCAATTTTCATTTATACAGCTACTTGAAAATCGCGGAGAACGTCGTTTAAGGAAGTTTTTTTATTAGTAGATTCTTTTCTAGTACCTATTATGAGAGCACAGTTCACACCATATGTTCCAGCAGGAAACTCTTTATTAATACTACCTGGTATTACTACGCTTCGAGCAGGTACACGTCCTTTATAAATTATTGGTTCTGGACCGGACACATCTATTATTTTGGTGCTCATGGTGAGTGTCACCCCGGCACCTATTACAGCTTCACTTTCTATGTGTACTCCTTCTACTATGATACATCTGCTTCCTATGAAGCAGTTATCTTCTATGATAACGGGTGCGGCTTGTACGGGTTCTAGTACGCCACCTATACCTACACCACCACTTAGGTGTACGTTTTTTCCTATCTGAGCACAGCTTCCTACTGTAGCCCAAGTATCTACCATAGTACCACTGTCTACATATGCGCCTATATTGATATAGCTTGGCATCATGACTACACCTCTAGCCAAGTATGCTCCATACCTCGCTACAGCGTGAGGTACTACTCTTACACCTTGTGCTGCATAGTCTTTTTTTAGGGCCATTTTGTCATGAAATTCGAATGGTCCTACTTCTATAGTCTTCATCTGCTGTATTGGGAAGTACAGTATTACGGCTTTTTTTACCCAGTCATTCACCTGCCATCCAGAGTCCGTAGGCTCAGCACATCTAAGCTGCCCTTTGTCCAGAAGCTCTATTACTTGCCTTATGGTATTCTTGGTTTCATCTGTCTTGAGCAGTTCTCTGTTTTCCCAAGCAGCTAGTATTATTTGCTGTAATTGTTCCATGTGTGTTTTAGTTAAGCGAAGGTATCAAATTATCTTTTCAGAAGTAACACTGACTTAACAGTAGAAGTAGAAAAATGAATAAATGTGATACTGAATAGAGGTATTAACTAAGAGATACACTCATCTTCCCTGCTACTTCTTCGTAGCTGATGTGCTCTTTTAGTGTAGTGGCTAGTGAGATGCCTACGAAGTTAGCTTGTATGGGGAACTTGTGATGATCTCTGTTAGCTAATACGGCAGTACGCACACTCAGAGGATTGTGATTTAGCACTTCTCTAAGCGCTGCCACCATAGTAGACCCTGAGTTTAAAACGTCATCTACCAAGAGTACTGATTTACGCTCCAACTTTGTAGCTAAATCTATAGAAACTTTTTCTTGTAGTGGTTTACTTTTATCCAAAGATATCGTTCCCAGTTGAACAATTAAGTCACTTGACTTAATTATTCTTGCTTGTATTTTAGTAGCTATATCTGTTCCCCGCAGAGATAGTCCGAGTAAAATAATTTCTTTCTCACCATAATACCTTTCTATTATTTGCCAAGCTATACGGTCCAGCTTTAGCGAAATCTGATCGTGGTCTAGTACTAATAGTTTTCCCATTGAATTAAGATTTAAAAGGTACTACCCCATTTTCTATGATCTGGAGTATTGTATGATGTATTTCTAGAGTTTGCTCTATGAGTGAGTGTACTCCGTCATTATATATTACCCAGTCAGCCATACTCATACGTTCCCGATCTGTTCGTTGGTTTTGAATACGTTTCAGTATATCTTCACGTTTCACGTGATCTCGCTTTATAATGCGACCTATTCTGGTTTCTATAGGTGAAGTAACCACTATTACTTTGTGTAAGCTTTTGTAGCTTTCGCTTTCGAATAGAAGTGCTGCTTCTTTCAGAGAGTATGGCTTATTTTTATGTTCTAATGTCCATATCTCATAGTCCTTCATGACTGCTGGATGTACTATACTATTGAGTATTTTTAGTTGTTCTTCATTATTAAATACAACTTTACCCAAATACTCCCTATTTAGCTCGTCTTTTCTGGTATAACTATCCCATCCAAAATTATAAGTGATTGCCTTTCGAAGTTCATTATCATTACTCATCAGCCATTTTGCCCTAGAGTCAGCATCATAAATAGGCACATCTAACTGACCAAAAATTTTACATATCGTAGATTTCCCAGCACCCATACCTCCTGTTATTCCTATTCTAAGATGCTGCATCTGTATATAGTTAATTTCTTATTCGGAAGGAGCAGTGCTAAGTAGGGCAGAGGCCTCCATGTTTATAGCCGCTCTATTTACCTTTAATTTGCTGCCTTCTCCTGTATCTAAAACACAAGTAAGATCTTTTAGTTCTACTATTTTACCATGAATACCACCAGTAGTTACTACTTTATCCCCTTTTTTTAGTTCTAAAATAAATTGCTTCTGTTTTTTTTGTTTCCTTATCTGAGGCAGAAAAAAGAAAATATACATTACTGCTATTAACAGTACCGGAAATATTAATCCTCCATCCATATCAATTATCTTTCTTTTTTACGTAAACTTTGATTTGTAAAGTTGTCTTTACAGGGTTAGTGTTTGCTAGGATAGTGATATCTTTAGTCTGCATATCACTTTTTCCTGCAGAGTTAAACTCTACTTTGATTACTCCATCTTCTCCCGGTGCAATAGGCTCTTTTGGAGGACTAGGTATAGTGCATCCGCAACTAGCTGTAGCACTTGATATTACTAAATCAGCATCACCAGTATTTGTGAATTTAAAGGTATGTTCTACTTTTTCACCTTCAGTGATAGTACCAAAATCATGACTTTTATCATTTCCAAAATCTAGTTTTGGCTCTTTAACGTTAAGTGCATCAGTTTCTATTGCTGCTGAATCTATCCTAGACGTATCCTTGGGAGCTTCTTTACAAGCTGAAAGAATCACTAGGAATGCAAATGTGAATATTGTTTTATTCATGTTTTTGTGTTTACTTTTTTAATGTTGTGTGAAAAAAAATGTATTGCAAAATTAAGCGTTATATGATTTAACCTATAAGACCTCGGCCTTTTTTGTTGATAACACCTTTTATTTTCCAGTCTTGTAGAATCTTATCCAATGTTCCATTCAGAAATTTAGAGCTTTTTGGGGTGCTGTACATTTTTGCAATTTCTATGTATTCATTGAGGGTTACCTTTACAGGTATCATAGGCATATATTTAAACTCTATAAGTGCCATCATCATCAGCATATAATCTATCTTAGTTATTCGCTCACTATCCCAGCCAGGAGTATACTGACCTATAGATTCTTCTACTTCAGTTCTATGCTCAAAAAAGAGTGACACTAAATCATCCGCCATCTGGAGATCCTCTATTTCATTTTTAAATAGTTTAGGTATAGATACTATTTGTTTGTCTGTGTAGTGTTCCATTACTTTTTCTACACTTTTAAGCATGGGGATCTTTTCATCGTAGTAGTATATGTTGTTCTCCTCCATAAGTTGCTCAAATTCAACAGAGTCTAGCATCATATACTTGTAGATGTAACTGGCAAAGGCCACTTGATTTTCAAAGGTTAATTCATTATCCATTAACTCCTTATAAATATCAGACTCTTTTATCTGTTTATATATCATAAACATAATATCACGGTCTGTCTGCCAATTCATGGTGGGCTTGAGCATATAAGCAGACATTTTTTCATTCTCGGCAAGAGCTGTGAAAAATGGATTTTCTGTCCATATTTTAAAAGATTTCAAATCCTCCACTGATGTTGTGAATTTGAAGTCTGATGGGTTGTGCTCGGTAGTTATAAAATGACTGAGCTCGGGACCAAAAGCTAAAACTCCTAGGAAGTTTGTTCCTAAACCACGGATTGACTTTTTTACATTACTAGCTATGATATTTGGTCTAGAGTTATCTTGTCCGAATTCACCAAAAAGTACCTGAAATGTCTTGATACGTATAAGTCGTCTATTTAGCATTTGTATTATTCAAAGAAATAAGGGAACAAACCTACATATTTTTTCAGTGCAATGTGCCCTATTTGTGGCATTTATTTTTAATTAAATATCAAGATAATTACTTCGGACCAATGCATAAAAAAGATTCTTTGAAGCCCTACTTTATTTTATCAAATGTATTAACACACTAAACAAGCTTATTTATATTCAGCTATCAGTATTTAATAATACCAAAACAAAACTATATCCTACTTTGTCTTAGTAATTGTGGTATAAGCTTGTCACTAAATAGTACAGTTTATAACGGTATTTGCGTTTACTTCTTTAGGTTGAATAAATGTTAAATTTGCAATCAATTTATCAAAAAAAAATACGTCATTGAAATCACTCATTAGCTTAAAAAGGTATCTTATAAGGTATAAACGATATTTATTTATTGGCACGCTTTTTATTGTACTATCTAACCTTTTTGCAGTGGTAATACCACCAATAGTCAGAGAGGGTGTTGATGGGGCATTGAACTTATTGAAATCTGGTGAGCAGCCAAGCTATATCAATTCACTACCCACTATTTTCAGGTCGAAAACAGGTCTAGCTGCTCTTGCTGGTTTATTGATACTCGTATTTGCTCTGTTAAAAGGCATTTGTATGTACTTTATGAGAATGACGATCATAATAATGTCACGGCATATTGAGTATGATCAAAAGAATGATATTTTTAAACATTATCAAAAATTAGGACAAACATTTTATGGTAAAAATTACACGGGTGACTTAATGAATAGAATCAGTGATGACGTATCTAAAGTTCGTATGTTCACAGGTCCAGCCATTATGTATTCGCTTAATCTCACGTGTATGATTATTATGGTGGTGAGTCTCATGTTTTACGTAAATACATCTATAACACTTTATGTACTCATACCTCTGCCTATACTCGCGGTGACCATATATTTGGTAAGTGATGCTATGAATAAGAAGAGTGATGTTATTCAACGAAAGCTTTCTGGTATTACATCTTTTGTTCAAGAATCTTTCGCTGGTATTCATGTACTGAAGTCTTACGCTAGTGAAAAAGATTTTTCCAAAGATTTTGACACAATGAACGAATCGTATAAGAATGCTAATATGGATCTTGTGAAAATTAATGGGGTTTTTATGCCTGCGGTTATGGGTCTGATAGGTTTGAGTATTCTCATTACTGTGTATACCGGAGGTAATGCAGTCGTAGATGGTACTTTTACGCTAGGTAATATAGTAGAATATGTCATATATGTCAATATGCTTACTTGGCCCGTAGCTAGTTTAGGATATGTAACCTCACTCGTACAGCGTGCAGCAGCCTCGCAGACGAGAATAGATGAATTTATGCAAGAGCAGCCTGAAGTGAGCGGTGGAGTTGAGACTATAACGGTATTGCAAAAAGATATAGTTTTTGATGGAGTTTGGTTTAAGTACCCAAATACAAAAGAATGGGTGCTTTTAGATATAAATTTCACTATAAATGCTCATACAAAATATGGTATAATAGGTACTACAGGAAGTGGTAAGAGTACTATTGCCAAGCTTTTAATGGGAGTGTATAAGCCTACTAAAGGAGATATTCTAATAGATGGTAAATCTATTAGTACGTATGATAGACAAAGCTTACTGAGGCTGTTTGGATATGTTTCACAAGACATATTTTTGTTTTCAGAGACCTTGAGAGACAATATTTTATTTGGTAGTAATAGTGCCGCAGACAAAAAAAACCTGTCCAAAGCTGTGGAGACTGCTTCGCTTGCTTCAGAGGTTGAGGATTTTCCGAAAGGCTTAGAGACAATTTTGGGAGAGCGCGGTATAACACTGAGTGGAGGGCAAAAACAACGTACAGCAATAGCTAGAGCATTGATAAAAAACCCTCAGATATTGCTTGTAGATGACGGACTTAGTGCGGTAGACACAAAAACAGAGGTGGCGATAAAAAAGGCACTATCTAAGTGGAATAAAGAACAGACGTTTATAAATATAAGTCATAGAATATCATCTGTAAAAGACAGTAAAGAATTGTTATTTTTAGACAAAGGAAAAATAGTGGAGAAAGGAAGTCATAAAGAGCTAATGGTTAATATGGGTGTCTACTCAGAGTTGTTTCATAAGCAGATGACCTTATCAGAAACAGAAGGGTATAATAAAATCTTATAATTCTAAGGTATTTTTACGTTCTTTGTGTTCTAATCATTTAGGTTTTATATACAATGGGAGAGTCGAATTATGACAGAGAAGAGGTCTTCTCTAAGAAGGTAAGGGCAGGGAAAAGAACATATTTCTTTGATGTAAAGAAAAGTTCTACCAGCAGAGGTGAAGATTTTTATATTACAATAACAGAGAGTAAAAAGAGATTTGAAGATGGAGGGTTTGTGAAACATAAACTTTTTCTGTACAAAGAAGATTTTAATAAGTTCTCAGAGGCATTTACTGAAACGGTAAACTACGTTAAAAGTGATTTAATGCCGGAGTATGATTTTGATGAATTCACTAATAAAGACTACGATAAAGAGTAGTTAAATAAGCAATCAATTTATTTTCTTAATAATGCAACAAAAGTCATTGTGGATTTTTGGGACTGTAGCTGGTTTGCTTTGTGCGACTCTAGAATATCTATTCTTTAGTACTACAGGATCCAGTGCTAATACTATGTTCCTTACTAAAATAGCTATCCTTTCAGTATGCGTAGGTGCAGGTGTGATCTTACTTCGTAAATTATCTGGTGGTGTCATAAGTATAGCTAGAACTGTATTTTCTGGGCTTCTTATCTCTTTTATTAGAGCCATTGTAATGATTGTGGCTTTTATACTGCTATATCAGCCTAATGGAGATTTCTATCAGCCTAGAGTAGAAGAAGCCTTTATACAGGCTGAGAAAAAAGTGTCTGCTGACAACAATATAAAAGACGCAGATAAAGCCATGGAGTTAGAGCAAATTAAAATACAAATTGCTTCTTTATATAAGGTGCCGGTATATACTCTGAGTACAATCGGAAGTAGCTTAGTTACTGGATTAATAGTTTCTATACTACTGGCTGCATTTGTAGGTACTAACATGATGTATAACGAAACAAAACAATAAAATGGTAAAAATAGAAAGTAATGTCTCGAAGATCAATAAGTCTTCAGAAGAAGTATTCACTTTTTTATCTGTTCCTGCTAACTATGAGTCACTAATGCCTAGTAAGGTTAGAAGTTTTTCGAGTACCGAGACAGCTGCTACATTAGATATAGAGGGTATTGGTGTGGTGCAGCTAGCCATTACTGATATGATATCACCTTCTAAAATTGTTATGCTTCCACAAAATAAGGTTCCTTTTAAATTTGATATCCAATGGGATATCAAATCATTAAGTAATTCTGAGTCAGAAGTGCAGGCAGTTATCAATGCTGATCTGAATTTTATGATGAAAATGATGGCAGAGAAATTACTTAAGGATTTCTTAGATGTACAAGTGCACAAGCTTACTAAGGAGCTCAATGCATAATGAAAAATCTGCTTAAACATACCTGGACAATTTATTTTTTAATAGTCTTTGTTTTATCATTTACTTTACTGTACCCAGCATTTGTAGTATTACTATCTAAAAAAAAACACTACAATTCTGCCCAAAGGCTAAGAAGAATCTGGGGCATATTCCTAATGTTCATGACGGGTATAAGACCAGAAGTAACGTATGAAGAGCAATTAGACGAAAACAAGACGTATGTGTTTACGCCCAATCACTTTTCCTATATGGATATAGTTACCATTGGTACATTACTTCCGCATTTATTTGGTTTTATGGCAAAGAAGGAGCTAGCGAATATTCCTTTATTTAGAGTGTTTTTCAGAAGTATCGACATGCCTGTAGATCGTAAGTCTAAAGATGGTGCTAAGAGGGCATACTATCTCGCTAATAAAAAACTCAGAGAAGGAATGAGTTTAGTGAATTTCCCAGAAGGAGGTATAGGAAGTACTTCTCCTATTATGCAGAAGTTTAAACTTGGAGCATTTAAACTTGCAATGGAGCATAATCTGGAGATAGTACCCATCACTTTAGCAGATAACTGGAAGCGATTGCCTATTGATGGTAATTTTATACCCAAAGGTACTCCTGGAAAGATGCGTATGCACGTTCATCGACCTATTCCTACTGAAAATCTAAAAGGTGGTGATGAATTAAAGCTTGCTGATGAGGTGTATGCTATTATTGAACAAAAAATAAATGAGTTAAACAGTTTATGAGCATAGATAGTAAAAAAGTAGATGACTTAGCTCACCTTGCTAGGTTAGTATTTTCAGTGGAGGAGAAAGAGGCTATAAAGGGAGATTTAGAAAGAATAATAGCTTTCTGTGATAAGCTGAAAGAAGTAGATACCAATGGTGTGGAGCCTCTTATATATCTAAGTGATAGAGATACAGTACTTCGTGAAGATATAGCTAAGGTTACTATTACCAAAGAAGAAGGACTGAAAAATGCACCAGCAGCAGATTCTGATTATTTTAAAGTACCCAAAGTAGTAACGAAGTAATGGCACTGATTAACCTTAGAGAGATTTATAAAACCTATCAAATGGGTAACACAGCTATCCATGCTCTTAATGGACTTAACTGTGCGATAGAAAAAGGCGAATACGTTGCTCTGATGGGCCCCTCTGGATCTGGAAAGTCTACACTGATGAATGTCATTGGCTGTTTAGATTCCCCTACTAGTGGACAGTACTCACTCAATAATACTGACGTAAGTAGTATGACGGATGATGAGTTAGCTACTATAAGAAATGTAGAAATAGGTTTCGTGTTTCAATCTTTTAATTTACTGCCTCGTACTTCTGCCATTGAAAATGTAGCACTACCGCTAGTGTATGCTGGTGTAGGTAAGAAAGAACGCCTCGAGCGTGCTCAAGTAGTATTAGAACAAGTAGGATTAGGAGACAGAGGAGGTCATAAACCGAATGAGCTTAGTGGTGGACAGAGACAGCGTGTAGCTATTGCCAGAGCACTTATTAATAATCCGTCCATAGTATTAGCAGACGAACCTACTGGTAATCTGGATAGTAAAAGTAGTCTTGAGATAATGGCTCTTTTTGAAGCCATTCACGCCGGCGGGAACACTGTGGTAATGGTAACTCACGAAGAGGACATAGCAAAATACGCAAAAAGAACAATTAGAATGATAGATGGAAAACTAGCGAGTCAATTATCTGTTAGCACTTAAACAAACTATAGTTCCAGATGAAAATTTATACAAAGACAGGTGATACTGGTGAGACTTCACTAGTGGGAGGTACTAGGGTTAGCAAATCTGATGCGCAGATAGAAGCCTACGGTACAGTAGATGAATTAAACTCTTCGCTAGGTGTGGTAGTTTCATATGATGTTCATCATACAGACTTTATTAAAGCTATACAACATAAGTTATTTAACCTAGGAAGTGTACTGGCTGCAGAAGAAGACTTGGAATTTGCACTACCAGATATAGAACTAATGGATATTACCATCTTGGAAAAGGAAATAGATAGATTGAATAAAAGTTTGCCAAGGCTGAAAAACTTCATACTTCCTGGTGGGTCTATATTAAGTGCACACACACACGTGTCTAGGTGCATATGTCGTAGAGCAGAGCGCAGAGTAGTTAAGTTAAATGACTCTAAATATGGAGTCCACATAAAATATCTCAATAGACTTAGTGACTATCTTTTTATTCTAAGTAGAGAGTTTTTACGTATCGAAGGCAAAGAAGAAGTTATTTGGCAGAAGGATTAATTATCTCCGTTCTCCGTACATCATTTTTTCCAATTCCATAAGAACATATCTAGGCATTTCGAATTGGTCAAATTCCTCAATGCTTTTCTTTAAATAGGTCACAGCAGTATTCACATCTTGTTTTCGCTCTAAGGCGTTGTTTCCGATTAAAAACAGTGTGGCAGCTTTCATTGGTACCAGTTGTTGTATCCCTGATACAGGGCCTGGCATTGGCACTGAGGTAGCTGCTAAAGCGCTGTCAGATTCGATTTGCTCCAATATCTCTGTGCTCAAGCTGTCAAATTTTATTTGATTGCCATTCTCATACTGTATCACTAATTTTTGATACAGATATTTGTATTTTCCAGTTTCTACAATTAAATTATCTATAAATTTTTCTGCTTTCTCTGTTTCTCCAACTTGTTGGTAGGCTAAGGCCATATTCTCTTTCAATTTTGCTTCAGCTTTACCTACATTATAAACTAACTCAGCGTACTTTAATCCAGCATCAAAGTTTCCATTTCGCATATACACTCTAGAAAGTGAATCTTGATATTCTGTATTAGTGGAGTCTAATAAAAGAAGCTGATTTAATGCCACTTGGACTGTAGCTGCATCTTTATTTTCTAAGGCTTGGCCATATAATGCTTTGGCTTGCAAAAGCTGGTCACCCTTAGTATTACACGCACCGAAAAATAACGCTACAATCGCTATAATAAATATTATTCTGTTCATAATTAGTTGACAAAATTATTTAAAATTATCTCACATCAAATAAAAACTCTATATTTGTAATCCTAACTACTTACTACTACAAAGATGAAAAAATTTCAATTTTTAACTCTGCTGTGTCTTTTTTCGCGCCTTTCGTATTCTCAATGTTCTGATTTTCAGATAATTGCAAATAAGTCAAGTGTATGTGCTCCAGACATAGTTCGCTTTCGGGTTGCCAATGCTATATCAGGTTCCACTTACGAGTGGAATGTTGGTAATGGACCTGTTTTTGGTGCAGACACACTTTACAGCATATTTACCACTGGAAGAGTTGTTAATGCTCAAGTGAAAATAACATTGCCTAACGGAGTGACCTGTTTGGTGGTTGAAAACGAGATACTCATTGTTCGTGCTGTCCCAAAGCCTAAATTCACTTCCTCAAGAACATTGCTCTGCCAAGGCCCTGATAGTGTTTTATTAACAGATATAACGCATAATAGTGCTTCAAGAAACTGGGTAGTGGATGGCAGCAACTATAGTAATACGGATAACATTATAGAACATAGATTTGTAGATGCCGGTCTAAAACGAGTATCCTTAGTCGTGGTTGATAGTAATGGTTGTCAAGGGGTTGCTGAATTCATAGATACAATAAAAGTATACAATAATCCAGACTTTGCTTTCACATCCTCTCAAACTAGCGGATGCGTGCCGTCAACTATAGACTTTAGACTGAGTAAGGATCCTGATTTAGCTCCATTTGTTAAAACATACCTATGGACTTTTGACGGTGATTCTGCCCAAACTTCTTCAACAGCTACTTCAATATCTCAAGTGTATGGTGAATCGGGTACGTATAGTGTAAATCTAAAAGTATCGGTTTCAAATGGCTGTAAATATGAAATCGATCAACAAGATTATATACAACTTGGAGATACGGTACCAATGGATCTATTTTCTAAAACATTAAGTTCTTGTAAGAATGAAGTTATCAACTTGTATCAAACAAATGATAAATTAACAGGCTTAATATCCTGGATGTTTTCTGGGCCGTCATTTAAGGTCTTAAAGACTACTAATGACAGTGCTTCTTTAAGGGGATTATCATCCGGTAATTTAAATGCTACAATTAGTTATATTCAGAATGGTTGCAAGACAATAAAAGAGTTCCAAAATCTGATCAGAGTTGAAGAGGTGAAGGCTCATTTTAGCTCAACAAGTAGATACAGTTGTGCAGTACCTCATACTGTGAATTTACAAAACTCTTCAGACACGATAGACGCTAGCTCACTCTTGTATAATTGGAGGATATTAGATGGTGGAACTACCAGTTTTTCGAGTGCTCTAGAAAGCCCTAGTTTTACTTTTTACACTTTGCCAGCACAGTACGATGTTGAACTTTCAGTAATAGGAGATAATGGTTGCACAGACACCCTAAAACGCAAAAACTACATATACCAAGATTCACTGGACTTGCAGTTTAAAGTGTCACCAAAATTTGGATGTGTTGGACAAGAAATACAAATTAATAACAATACGAGACAAAGTTCTTATTTAGGTCCTGATAATTTTAAGTGGTATTTTTTTGATAAAGATGGGAGTACTGTTTTGGATAGTTCAAATCTTTTTTCCCCTGTTGTTACTTATGACGATACTGGATTTTATGATATACGTGTAATCGGTTACAATAGTTTTGGGTGTACGGATACTTTACACTTGAAGAATGAAGTAGAAATTATATCAAGTGACCTAAAATATTCTGTATCAGATACTGTTTTTTGTGCTAGCGATAATGTTGTATTAACTGGAAGCTCGTTACCTAGTAAAGTTGAGTATGATTACATTTGGAAATTTACCAAAACACCAGGGATAAACACTAGATCACAACTGTCTTATACTTATAAAGGATCTCTTTTGAATGTTAAAATACCTGTCATAGGTGCATATGAAGCAGTGGTGACTCACGCTATATCTGGTGGATGCATAGTTTCCGATACATTTTTCGTGTACGCTAATGGAATAGAAGGACGAATCCTGTCTGATTCATCATATGGTTGTGCGCCACTTAATGTTAACCCTAAATTTATAATAGAAAAAAATGAATTTGAAGGTAATTCTGATGCATCACTAAGTTACCATTGGTCAGCATCGCCTAATATCGGAATACTATCAAAAGACGTATCTACAGATAAACCTTCATTTAAATTTACAGAAAATGGAGATTTTATTATTTCTCTTATGGCTGAGAATTCAGCAGGTTGTATTTTTAGTGGAAGTTCTGATAAGATTTCAACAGGAGTAAGAGCTAGGATATCTATTTCTGATAATCTAGTTTGTTTTGGTGACACTATTTGTGCGGTTGATAATAGTTATAACGGAGTCACTGGGGTGAATTGGTCTATCGTACCCGATGCACCACATTCAATCACTATCTCAGGTGATGGTCTAGTTAAAATAGCAGTAGATTCTCCAGGCTCGTATTATCTACAGCAGATAGTGACCCATGGAGGTATATGCTCTGACACTGCCACTAAAGAATTTAATATAGTGCAAGTTAAAGCTAGTTTTCAAGCCGTGGATACATTTTTGAAATGTGCTCCTATGTATGCAGAATTTGAAAGTAACAGTATAAATGCAGATACATTGATTTGGCATTTTGGTATTGGAGATACTTTCAAGACGACTAAATATAATGCTGGGAATATTTACCAAAAAAATAGCGGTTGGGGAGAAGGTTTTGATATCTCACTAATAGCTAAAAACACAGCGGGCTGCAGTGATACTCTTGTAAAAGAAGATTATCTAATAGTCGCAGGTCCTACGCCATTATTTGAAATGCAAAATCAAGTAGGGTGTGAACCACTAGAAGTCAATTTTATTGATAAAAGTAGTGATGTCTCGTCATTCTACTTAAATTTCAATGATGGCAGCCGTTTAGATAGCAGTAAGTCAGACAGTTTTATTGGTACGCATATATATAAAGTGCAAGCTGCTAACGTTTTAAGACAGGCAGTAATGCCAAGCTTGATAGTTTATGACTCAGTCGGATGTGCGGCGGTTTATACGCCTACTGAACCTATCATTATTTTTAAAACGCCGGAAATACAATTGGTTTTTGATAATAATATAGAATCTTGTTCTCCTTTTAAACTTGTTTTTGAAGATACAGGTCTGTATGTTAATACTAGACAGTGGTTTTATGAAAATGATGCTATTTCGATATTTAAAAAAGATAGCTTTATAGATAGATTAGTAGGGAATCATCACCTTAAGTTAATAGCAAATAATACCAATGGATGCAGTGACACAGCAGATCAAATTATTACTGTTCTTGAGTCGCCTGAAGTTTCATTTTCCATTCAAGATACAGCGTGTTTAAATGAGACTATATTATTTAGTAGTATTTTAGCTAGCCCAACGCCTTATGAGTATTTTAAGTGGGATTTTGGAGAGCCCTCATTTCCTAAAAATATAAATAGTACAGATATTAATCCAGTGTTTAGTTATCAGAATAGAGGTGACAAGAAAATTACTTTTTCAGCAAGATTCAGCAATGGATGTATAGATAGTATAACCAAAAACTTGACTATGACTGATGCAGAAGATATAGTAACACCAGAAATTAAATATGTCAGTTTTACGGATAACTATGAGTTAGAAGTAGTATACGATCGGACAAGTTTTGATAAGTTTAGAAATTATAAAATATCAGATGGTATTAATAGTTATGAAGAGTTTGATAAGACTAAAGATAGAGTCAATTTAAGTTTCGACTCTGAGCCAAATTTGGCGTGCTACTCACTTTCTTTGCTTGACTATTGTGAATTAGAAAGTTCACCGAGTACGACGCATTGCTTCATTGCATTGACTGTTTCTAGTAAAGAGAGCTATATAAATGAATTATCATGGACACCTTACAAAGGATGGACTAGTGTAGCAGATTACGATATCTTCAGAAAAGATGCGAATAACGTATTTGTAAAAATAGCTACGGTAAATAAGGATATTAGCTCATACACAGATAAAGGTTTATGTGATCAGTCATATCAGTACTATATTTCTGCTAACCATCCTACATCTAGCTATACATCTAATAGCTACAAAGTAAGTCAAAGGCCACTTTATACAAAAAATGAATTACTCAGTGCAATTAAAAATGTTTCTGTTTCGGGAGAAAATGAAATAGCGATATCTTGGAATAAAAGCCAGTTTAGCGAGTTTTTAACCTATAAAGTAGCCAAGTATCAGGATGATAAAAATACTCTGATAGATGAGTTTACAGTCACAGATACTTGCTTTAGGGATAATAATGTAGCGACATCTGAGCACTCCTACATATATACTGTTGTAGAGGCAGATAGGTGTGGTTTTTTTACCAATGAAGGCAGAGAAGGCAAATCTATATTACTAACTGGTGAGTATCTAGATGGTAGTAATTTAAATTGGTCTGCTTATGAAAATTGGGAAAATGGGGTCAAAGAATATAATGTTGAAATTAATGAAGCAGGTACATTTATCAACGTAAATACTACTCCCTCTGATATTAGAAATTTTTTCGAAAAGAAGTATTACAAGGAAATAAGTGGCAAAAACTGCTATAGAGTTTATGGTCTTAGCAATATGGGAGATACGAGTTATTCCAATACTGTTTGTCTAAGTGGGAAGCCCGTTGTGGTTTTACCCACTGGGTTTTCTCCGAATGGTGATGGTTTGAATGATGAATTTAAACCTATTGCCCAGTTTATACAAGAAGGAGAATTACTCAATCTAAATAGTTTTGCTTTTTCCATATTTAATAGATGGGGAGAAAAAGTATATGAAACTACAAATCCTGCAGAAGGCTGGGATGGAAGCTATTTACTCAGCCAATGTCAGCAAGGGGTTTACATATTTCAATTAACAGCTACGGGTGTAAACGGTACTAAAATTTACAAAAATGGGTCAGTTACCCTACTAAGATAATCTTCCGTCATCAGGAAGAGGGCAGTAATGGTTAGTAAAGGTCGTCAAAGTATTTTGACGGCCTTTTTTTTATAGTAGATTTGCAACCAAATAAGATACTTCGATGTTCGATAATTTATCTACCAAATTAGACCGTGCTTTTAAGACCTTAAAAGGTCATTCATCTCTTACCGAGCTTAACATAGCAGAGACTGTCAAGGATATACGCAGAGCGTTAGTAGACGCAGATGTTAGCTATAAGATAGCTAAAGATTTTACCAGTAAAATAAAGGAGGAGGCTCTAGGTCAAAATGTATTGACTAGCGTATCACCTAGTCAGTTAATGACTAAGATAGTAAACGATGAGTTAAAAGAGCTTTTGGGAGGTGAGACGGCACCTATTAATATTACCGGGAGTCCAGCCGTGATCCTTATTGCAGGACTGCAAGGTTCAGGTAAGACTACTTTCTCTGGTAAACTATCTGCACATCTGAAATCCAAAGGAAAAAATCCTTTACTAGTAGCCTGTGACGTTTATAGACCAGCTGCTATTAATCAAATAAGAGTTCTAGGTGAGCAAGTAGGAGTATCTGTTTTTGCCAATGAGGAAAATAAGAATCCTGTAGCCATAGCTAAAGAGGCTATCGTTTTCGCTAAAGCCAATAATCACAATGTGGTTATAGTGGATACCGCAGGTAGACTCAGTGTAGACGAAGCCATGATGGCTGAGATAAGTAATCTGAAAAGTGAACTAAAACCTCAGGAGATACTTTTTGTAGTGGATGCTATGACTGGTCAAGATGCTGTGAATACAGCTAAAGCCTTCAATGATAAGCTAGATTTTGATGGAGTAGTTCTTACAAAACTAGATGGAGATACACGTGGTGGTGCTGCACTTTCTATCAAATCGGTAGTAAATAAGCCTATCAAATTTGTTAGTACTGGTGAGAAAATGGATGCCTTGGATGTATTTCATCCAGATAGGATGGCTAACCGTATTCTTGGTATGGGAGATATAGTATCCTTTGTTGAGCGTGCTCAAAGTACTTTTGATGAGCAGGAGTCTGCAGAACTTCAGAAGAAAATGCGTAAAAATCAATTTGATTTTGACGATTTCTTAAAGCAGCTTAATCAGATAAAAAAGATGGGTAATATCAAAGACCTAATGGGAATGATACCTGGAGTAGGTAAAGCCATAAAAGATGTAGATATAGACGAAGATAGCTTCAAAGGAATAGAAGCTATTATCCATAGTATGACTACTGAGGAGAGACAAAATCCTCAAATACTTAATGGAAGTAGAAAAGATAGAATAGCTAAAGGAAGTGGTACGAGTGCTGCAGAAGTAAATAAACTAGTAAAACAGTTTGACGAAATGAAAAAAATGATGAAGATGATGAATGCAGGCGGAGGTAAGCGACCTGGCAAGAAACTATTCAAAAGATAACTCTTGAAAGACCTTAGAATAAATTATACCAAAGGTCAGCTGCTGGAAGCTGAGATGCCTCACTCACCATATGAGCTCTTTGACTCTTGGTTTCAAGACTCATTAGCTGCTGACTCTATAGCAGAAGCTAATGCTATGGTGCTTTCTACATCTGTAGATGATAGGCCTGATAGTAGGGTAGTGCTGCTGAAAGACGTAAGAGAAGAAGAATTTGTTTTTTATACCAACTATAATAGTCATAAAGGAAAACAATTAGCCATCAACTCACAGTGTACGTTACTATTTCCGTGGATAGGTCTAGAAAGACAGGTAATCATCAGAGGATTTGCACAGAAAGTAAGTAAGAAAGAAAGCGAGGAGTATTTTTTTTCTCGACCAAAATCAAGTCAAATAGGAGCGTGGGCGAGTAGTCAGAGTTCTAAAATAGAGTCTAGAGAAGATTTAGAAAATCAACTTGCAGCATTTGAGGAAAAATTCAGTAAAGAAGAGTTGATTAAGCCTCCGCACTGGGGAGGATTTGCAGTAGTACCTAGCGAGATAGAGTTTTGGCAGGGTAGACCCAATAGGCTACATGATAGGATTCTATATAGTCAGAGTCTAGGAAAGTGGGAGACTACACGTCTTCAGCCATAGGCCACATTAACTTCAAGCGTGTCTCATTTTTAGGTAAAACGATTCGCATGCTGTACTTTAGATTTAAATAAGCTATACTTTCGTAAAATCTAAAGTTCGAAGGTGGGCACTCAGTTAAGTACCATAAAAAGATTGATAAAATCAAGGTCTACATTGGCCAGTGTTTTATTAGTGCCAGCTATCGTAGCTGGTTTAGCTCTGCTAGGCTTCCAAACTTACAGTCTTATTACCGGTAAATCTTTTAGAGATTTTGATTTTAACATAGGTAAATTGTGGTCATCATCTGAAGAAGAAATTACAGACTCAGAGTCTTTAAGTATTCAGTCTAGAGATAGGTTATTGCCCTTATTTACAGCAGAGGAACTAGCACTAACTGAAATTAATTCATCTCAAATATTACCGCCTAGACCTGCACGTAAGTTGCAAACTTTTTTACCTGCTATGGAGGACGAGAAGCCTCTGTTCACGAAGAGCATAGAAGAACTTATAGATTTAGATAATATCAACTCAGTACAGATCAGTACTCTCATTCAAAGTCCTCAGATGGAGAGATACTACTCCAGGCTAGAGAGCGAATACCTCATTAATCTAAACTTAGTTCCACTTCGTGGCAAGTGGTACATAGGAGGCAATTTTGCACCATGTTTAAGTTACCGGACCTTCAGTTATGACCCCTCTTTAGTGAATGGAGTAGTCATAGATGGTCAGTATCTATATACATATGGCCTGACTGAGTCCGGTCGTAATCTATCTGATAGGTCCATTACCTCTTATTCCATAGGTATAGATATAGGTAGACGACTTACAGGCAGGATAAGTGTATTCTCTGGCATGAACTATGCCCACTACGGCGAGCAGCTTCAGGTCAGTTACGCAGATGTTTCTGATCCTAACTTTGAGGATGCACTCTTTATGGGTAAGAGGCCTATGTATGAACGGCACAGTGCTGAGGACAAATCAAGAAATTTACCATTTTCTAATAAGTACTCCTACTTTGAGATACCCTTAGGTATAAGTGTAGACATAGCAAAGCTATCTAAGGCCAAAGTAACGTTAGATGCAGCACTGCATTATCAGCGACTAGATCATGTGAATGCTCTTGTCTATGATTTTGATACAGATTATTATTACTTGGCAGAGAAGCAAGAGAGTATCTTCAGACGCAATGGACTAGCTACATCTGCAGGTATCACACTGTCTCAGTATGTTACAGAACGCTTCGAAGTATTTATAAATCCTCAGTTCAAATTTAATCTCACGTCTACCTTCGAAAGACCGTATCCAGTTATACAAAACCAGTATACGTCTGGACTTCGTATAGGTTTTAAACAGCAAGTCTTTTAGGTTTTTGACTTAGTTAATTTGCCTTACTTTTGCGCGAATGAAACGAGTATTTATAGTAGCAGCAGTTAGGACTCCAATGGGAAGTTTTAATGGAAAATTAAGCGGAATATCAGCACCGAAACTAGGTGCTATTGCCATAAAAGGAGCATTAGAAAAGTCAGGTGTTCAGCCTGAGCAAGTA